>QWCQ01000455.1_pt1 | contig 115300 bp, 81 predicted proteins | sample 1972701 | NCBI WGS metagenome assembly QWCQ01 (sample SAMN09866704, study PRJNA288562) | Human gut metagenome isolate pre4_stool, whole genome shotgun sequencing...
TCATATACCTAGAGGGCTTATCCGTGAGGCACCCGAAGGGTGCTCGCTCCATAGGCATCGGTCATCCGCGAAGCGGTGACCGATGTACAAAGACCCTTCTCTACCCCCTCGACCCCTTGTGGGTCGCCGAGCAAAGCCTTCAGCGACCCCGCCAGGGTGTCGCACATACCAGTCAGTCAATCAGTGCGACACCCTAGCGGGGTCGGGGGATCGCTTGCAATGCCTGACCCCCGGGTCGTCGGGGCTGCGCCCCTCGACCCGGGTCTAAAAAGCGGGCACCCCTGTCGGGGTGCATCGTTCACCACTCTTCACAATGAGTGGAGTGGCTCCTGTAACGCTCAAATGCGCCACTTCTGCACCCTCCCCCCTACTCCGTGATCTGCAACTCAATCGTCTCTTGGGGCCTACCTGAGAGCCCCCTCCCTGAGGCGAAAATCTATTACCGGTAATAGGCGCAACTAATATCGGTATTAGTGTTCACTATTACCGGTAATAGATTTCACCGAGAGGGATCACGCTCCGGGAGCGGAGCGGTACGGCAGAAATAGTTAACTTTGTCACCCACAGATGACAAAAATAGGATTAGGATCCATGAGAGAGACCAAGATAGACTTCATCCGCCACACGCGCCTCCGTGACGTGGACGGCTCCTTCTGCTACGGCGCATCCGATCTGGATGTGGCTGAGAGCTTCCGCGAGGAGGCGGAGAGCGTGAGGCGCGCCCTCGAGGGACGTACCTACGATGCCGCCTTCACCAGCCCGCTTAGGCGTGCCCGGAAGCTCGCCGCCTACTGCGGCTACGAGACCGCTACGGTGGACCCTAGGCTGGCGGAGCGGAACTTTGGCGAGTGGGAGATGAGACCCTGGGACGAGCTCTACAGCGAGATCCGCCGACAGCCCGACCTACAGCTCCTCGAGGAGCGCAATCCTGAGCTAGTGACCCCGCCGGGAGGAGAGAGCATCGCTGAGATGCGATGCCGCGTTGCCGACCTCGTGGAGGAGGTCTGTCTCCATCCGGAGTGGGAGCGGGTCGCCTTCTTCTGCCACGGCGGTGTGATCAATATCGGTCGGTGGATCAAGGGGGTGATCGACTTCTCCGACCTCTTCATCGACCTGCCCCACTACGGCAGTATCACCACCCTGACCTTTGCGCCTGAGGAGCTGACCGGTGTCGAGTAAGCGACACTTTTGGTACCTTTACCTCATAGATCACCATTTTTTAAACCAATGGGGAGAGAGATGAGAAATAGATCCACAAGACCCTGTCCGGTATGCAGCGCCGACTGCTCGTCAGAGCGACCATTCCTTATCGGGATGATCGTCGGCGTGGTTGTGCCCTGCACGGTGACGCTGCTGGTCGACCGCTGCCTACGGCGGACAGAGGAGAGAGATAGAGAGATGCCCGAGCGGCATATGATGTATGACGACGGCTCTCTGGAGCCGGAGCTACTATCAGAGAGATGACAATGGTATGAAGAAGAGAAAGTTCCTGACCCTCGGAGGACTCTTCGCCATAGCTAGGAAGCAGGTGGGGAGGATGTCGCCGGAGGATATCAAGAGGTATGGAAAGCACTTTAGCGAACTGGGACTCAAGGAGAAGGTCCGGGAGGTGGCACGGCTCGCCGGCGAGCAGATCCTGCTCCCGGTGCTGCGTCTCTGGTATGTCTTCCACGCCGACAGCACCCCGGCTGTCCGCAAGGCTTACATAGCCGGCGCACTGGGGTACTTCATCCTGCCGGTCGACCTGATCCCCGATGCGCTGGGGCTATTTGGCTTCTCCGATGACCTGGGCGTGGTGCTGATGATCACGAAGTGGGTCAGCGAGCTGATCACACCGGAGATCGAGGCGCAGGCGCAGGCGACCTACCGCAAACTCACCCCCTGTCTTCGGTCAGCCGATACCCGTCTGGTAACGAAGTAAGTCCACCTCTACTGACAAGCTACTCTCAGTCCTCCCTCTGCCGACTGAAGGCGCGCGGGAGGATGAGATTGTCCGGGAGGTCGGTCTCCTCGCCGATGGACTGCCAGAGGAGACGCTTCACCGTCGCCGGCTCCCACCCCGCTATGCCGCAGCCGATCAGGGTGAGGTAAAAGGTGTTGCGCGGGTGCTGCCGCACGTAGGCAACGAAGCGCCCGAGGCTCTCGGAGAGCTGCTCCTCGGTAACCCGATGATGGGTAGCATCGAGCGTCGGGATGGCGTAGGTCCTCCCCGAGGGTCCCTCCCCCATGCCCCACTCTGCGCCGAAGCGCTCAAAGGCTTGCAGCGCAGCCCCGCCGCCGTGATGGCCGAGGGCGTTGGAGCCAAAGACAAAGACCTCATCCGGACCGAGGGCGGTGATCAGGTCCGGGGTATATTTCTCACGATTCATAGGCTACGACCTTTTTTAGGAAAAAAAAGAGCGCACTATGCTGGTCACCGGGACCACACGTAATGCGCTCTTGTCTATTTGCGACTTATATATAATGAGTGAGATCAGAAGCGGAACGTGAGTGAGGCGACCATCCTATCGGTCACCGTGCTCATATCCGCGCCCTCTGAGGAGATACCGGGCGCCAGCACCTGACCGGACTGGTCCATCACCTCGCCCGTACCCGGGAAGGGGAAGACCCGCTCGGTAGCCTTGCCCCTCACGTAGGCGAGGTCGAGGGTGGTCCGACCGAAGAGTCGGCAGCCAACCCCCGCAGAGATGCTCTGGTAGCTGTCCCGCATGACCGCATCGGTGATCGCACCGCTCGCGACATAGTCGTACGCCATCACGTTGCCCTCCTGGGGGCGGATGCCCTCCGACTTGAGTCCCCCATCGGAGTAACTGTAGCCGGCACGGAGGTAGAAGCCACTCACCGGACGGATCTCGAGGCCGACGCGGTGGGTCATCTGACTGCCGTAGTCCTCCTTGAGGAACTGGTTGGCGTCCTGGAAGTCACTTCCCTGCAGGCGTGCAGAGCCGAGGTCGCGCCAGTTGAAGTCATACGTTACCATACCGTAGCCACCGAGGAAGACCATCGCGCTGGCGGTCAGGTCGCCCGGAAGCATCAGGTTGTAGGTGTTAGTCATATCGTCTGTGCCATTGGTATAGAGCGGCTCCAGCTCCCCTTTGCCATTGGTCCTATTATTATTGTACCACTGGATGGTGGTTGAGAAGACCTCGTTGTAGCGACCAAACTGTGGCGTATTGTAGGAAATGCCGATACGACCGAAGTCGCCCACGGCAGCCATCAGCCCGAAGGAAGCTCCGACAGTACCGCCGGCAACAGTCAGACTATTCCCCAGCTCGGTGTAGTAGACTTGATTCTCGACATTATAGTTTGGCTTGTAGGTGTAGTGGAAGTCCTCCCGATACACAGATGACCGTGCATAGGTCGACGATGTAGTCCGGAGGGTGGCTCCGAAGTAGATCTTATCTGCCCAGTTACCGCCGATGGTGAAGTCGTACATCTTCCGCGCCCCCTTCTCAGAGACATTGAGTTGTCCGGCATCCGGCTTGAGGTACGTCACGTTGGACTCGGCATACTTGTCGGGGGCAAAGGGATTGATCGCCGCATAGGTTGAGGGGACGTAGACGTCGTCATAGCCCGGTCTTGTCTCGATGAAGCCACCATTGTAGGCCATTGTGCCGAGGAAGTAAGGCGAGCTGGACATATTTCTCAGAATATTGTAGGGCGCACCGAAGAGGGTCGCCTTATTGGCGATATACTCTGAGAGGCTGTACTCAGGATTGACAGATCTCATCTCGTAGTCCCTGTCGTAGTCGTAGAGGGAGCTCATCGAGGCTCCTAGGACGACTCTCCAGTCGGACGAGGCGAGGTAGGGATTGGTGACCGGGAAGATGATGCTGAGGTGATCGAGGTTGCCGACCCACTTGCTCATATCAGTCCCCTCCTTGTCCTGCCAGTTGGTGGAGCTCTTGACGTGACCGAAGTCGAAGCCAAAGGTCACCTCGCTCGAGCGGTAAAGCCCGATGCCGGCAGGATTGACGGAGACCGCTGTAGGATCGGCGCCAAGGGCACCGACGGCATTGCTCATAGCCTGAGCGCGCGCCGTGCCGTGGATCTCCCTCATGCTATTCCGATAGACATCGGTGGGAGACTGCGCCATGGCGACGCTCGCCCCGAGGAGGAGCGAGGACGCCAGTATGGGAAGAAATATCTTATGGAGTGACATTGTAGTATAGTCTATGCTGGTGAGGGGAAGTCCCCCGGATGATTACCGACGGCCACCACCGGTGCCATTATTACGTGTGGTCGTAGTCGTCGTGGTCGTGGTAGAGCGCGACGGCGATGAGGAGCGGGACGGGGTGCTGTAGGTACTCCGCGTCGTATTGTAGCTACGGTTGTTATTGGAGCCGTTATTCCACCGGTTGGTGGTACGATTGGTCGAGTTGTATCCCCTATTATTATAGGTATTGGCTCGAGTGGTACCGATGGTGGGCCGGCGACCGTTATTGACGTAGCGGGAGTTATTGGAGCGGGTGTAATTCACCCCATTTCCGCCATTGCTCCAGCGGGACACGTTGCCCTGCCCGAGTGCTCGCCCGTAGGTGGCGGCGTGACGGTCGTAGTAGCTCTCCGTGCGGCGTGCCCGAGGGGTATAGCGAGAGGAGAAGTCCCGGCTATACCAGCCATCGTAGTAGCCACCCCAGTAACCACCGCCATAGTAGCCGTAGTCATACGGGTAGTAGCGATAGTAAGGTCTGGACCAGGTGTATCCGTAGTAACCACCCCAGGGTGTGTACCACGGATCATACCAGGGGTCATACCAGCCCGGATAAGACCAGCGACCGGCGTACCACGGGTCGTAGTAGCCACGACCGTAGCCCCCGCCATACCAGGGATAGTAATAGGAGTAAGCGCCGCCCCAGCCGTAGCCTCTATAGCCGGCATACCAGGGGTCGGTATTGATGGTAATGTAGACATTGCTGTTACGATCCCATCCTCTGCCGTAGTAGCTCTGAGTCCAGGGGTCGTACTCATAGTCATCCATGACATACACCTTCTGCACATCATCGAGGACGATGCGACCATCATCCTCACCATTGAAGCGTCTCATCCGGGCAGCGTACTTGCCTCCGTTGCGAGGCGTGTCCAGATTGTCCAGATTGCGCTCCATGTCCTCGACCGTGACTCTCATGTCACGGCGGTTATACCAGTCTGTGGCTCGATCCTGAGCCTTTAGCTGAGCGTTACGTATGGAGTCGCGCTTAGCCTGGCGCTGTCTCTCCATAGCCATTTCGCGGGCGTATGCCTTCTTAGCCTGCTGACGTGCTACCCGAGCCTTAGAGGGGGTCAGGTACGCATCGTCCTGCGCTTGTCCGACATAACCCACAGAGACCGCCGCCAGCATCAGCGCGGCAGTTAGTATCCGATGTAAAGCTTTCATATCGCGTCGTTAGTCTAATAAGTTTATACTCACCATCTCTTCTGTGGACAAGAGTGTCATGGGGATACTCAATCCCACCTGCAAGGTACGAAAAAGTATTATACTTCCTCACTCACCTGTACACTCCTTCTCTATTACTTGGATCAAATTGTAGGCCAGTAGTTTAATGTCCCCATCAGCGGTAGGCTGATAGGGGATGCTTCTTCCCCGACTCTACACTATTAGTCATTAGGAGACATGAAGGGACAGAAAGAGACATCCGCATCTGACGGAGGTGGTATATTTGCACCACTCAAGCATACGAGTAAGTAAGTCGCTCCTCGCTCGGTAGGGTGATGGGGGTCGGTAAAAATGGGTACCTTTACCAGCTAAAGACCTAAGGAGGTCCCTGCTGATGTCGGAGCCTCCCCAGCATGATCCATCCATGGCGAAAAAGACTTTACCAGACCCTCAGACAGACCCCACCGACACCGAGGAGTATATCGTGGCGCACGGCGTCCGGGTCAATAATCTGAAGAATGTCTCCCTCTCGATCCCTCGAGACCACTACACCGTATTTACCGGTCTGAGTGGCTCGGGAAAGAGTTCGCTCGCCTTTGACACCCTCTACGCGGAGGGGCAGCGGCGCTACGTCGAGAGCCTGAGCGTCTACGCCCGACAGTTTGTCGCTAAGATGGCCAAGCCGGAGGTGGACTATATCCTCGGTATCCCGCCCGCCATCGCAATTGAGCAACGGATCCCCAATAGGACCCCCCGCTCCACCGTCGGCACGTCGTCGGAGATCTACGACTACCTGAGGATGTTCTTCGCCCGAGTGGGGCACACCTTCAGCCCCGTCAGCGGAGAGGAGGTGAAGCGAGAGACGACAGAGGATGTGGTCGACTTTATCCAGACTCTTGGCGAGGGCAAGCCCTACATGATCTGCGCCCCGCTCCTCATCCCGGACGACCGGTCGCCGATGGACCACCTCGCCCTACTGAGGGCAAACGGCTACTCCCGTGTGCTGGTCGGGGAAGAGGTGCAGCGGATCAATGATCTCGTGGAGGGGAAGGAAGAGCTCCCCTCTGCCCGGCAGCTCGGAGAGATGCTGTTGGTGATTGACCGCCTGCGGGTGGAGAGTGATGCCGATGCTGCCCGGGGTCGAGTCGGGGACTCGGTAGAGACCGCATTCTTTGAGGGGCATGGCGACTGCCGGATCGTCTGGAAGGAGGGATCGCGCTCATTCAGTGACCGCTTCGAGGCAGACGGTATCGTCTTTGAGGAGCCGACGGACAAGCTCTTTAGCTTCAATAGCTCCATCGGTGCCTGCCCTACCTGTGAGGGCTTCAGCATGGTGATGGGGATCGATGAGGATCTGGTGGTACCCGACAAGTCCCTCTCCGTCCGGGAGGGGTGTATCCAGTGCTGGCACGGACCCAAGATGTCTCGCTGGCAGAAGCGCTTTATGACCCAGGCGGAACCGAAGGGATTTCCCCTTGATACTCCGTACCACGAGCTGACGAAGGAGGAGAAAAACCTCCTCTGGCATGGGGGAAGAGGAGTCCGGGGAATCGATGACTTCTTTGACTTCCTGCGAGAGAATCAGCACAAGATGCACTTCCGGATCATGCTGGCACGCTATCGGGGTCGGTCGCTCTGTCCCGACTGTCAGGGGCGACGGTTGCGGAAGGAGGCGTTTTATGTCAAGGTGGGAGGCAAGGACATCGGCGACCTCGTGGAGATGCCGGTGAGCCAGCTGGCAGACTGGCTGGACGCCCTGGAGCTGCCGGAGGAGGATCTGAAGGTAGGAGCTCGACTACTGGATGAGCTTCGTCGCCGAGTGCGACTCTTAGTCGATATCGGGCTGGGCTACCTGACCCTCGACCGCGTCTCGGGGACCCTCTCCGGGGGCGAGAGTCAGAGGATCAACCTCGCCACCTCTCTCGGTGGCGGTCTGATCGGTGCGCTTTATGTCCTTGATGAGCCCTCGATAGGACTTCATGCGAGGGACAGCCACCTCCTGATCGACATCGTCAGGAGACTCACCGATGCCGGCAATACCGTCGTCGTCGTGGAGCACGATGAGGAGATGATCCGTGCGGCGGATCACCTGGTCGACCTGGGACCTCTGGCGGGGCGGCTCGGCGGTGAGATCGTCTACGAGGGGAGCCCGGCGGAGCTGCCGACACGTAAGAGCAAGAGCCTGACAGTGGAGTACCTGACCGGGCGGATGATGATCCCGTGGCCGGAGGAGCGGCACCCCTTTTCCCACACCATCGACATCAAGGGCGCCTTCCGACACAATCTGAAGAATATCGACGTCTCTATCCCCCTCGGAGTGATCACCGTGGTCACCGGGGTGAGCGGCTCCGGCAAGAGTACGCTGATGAAGGACCTGCTCTACGAGGGGATGAGCAAGTATCTGCTCTACGGCCTCTCCGGCGTCAAGCTGGAGATGAAGGGGCTGAGAGGGGACCTCAATGCCGTCGACAGGGTGGAGTATGTGGATCAGGATGCGCTGGGCCTCAGCTCGCGCTCCAATCCCGCCACCTACATCGGCCTCTACGACGACCTACGATCACTGATGGGGCAGCAGCCACTGGCTCGGCAGATGGGCTTCGGAGCGGGAGACTTCTCCTTCAATCGCGAGGGCGGTCGGTGCGAAAATTGTCAGGGCGAGGGCTACGTCACCGTGGAGATGCAGTTTATGGCCGACATGCGGCTCCTCTGCGAGGAGTGCCACGGGAAGCGCTTCAAGGACGACATCCTCGAGGTGACCTTCCACGATAAGAATATCTACGACTTCCTCGAGATGACGGTTGAGGAGGCGATCGACTTCTTCACCCCTCTCACGGAGGAGGCTAAGGAGGTCGGCTCCATCCTGCAGGGGCTGCAGGTGCTGAGTGATGTGGGGCTGGGGTACGTCCATCTGGGGCAGTCTTCGTCGACGCTCTCCGGAGGGGAGAGCCAGCGGCTCAAGCTCGCCTCCTATTTCGCAGGGGTGTCGGAGAAGAGCCTCTTCATCTTCGACGAACCGACCACCGGGCTCCACATACACGACATACGGACGCTGATGGGGACCTTCCGGAGGCTGGTGGAGGCGGGGCACACCGTCGTCATCGTGGAGCACAATCTGGAGGTGGTGAAGCTGGCAGATCACGTTATCGACCTGGGGCCTGAGGGCGGTCTCGAGGGGGGGCATCTCGTCTTTGCCGGCACGCCGGAGGAGCTGATGGAGTGCAAGGAGTCCTACACCGGGCAGTACCTCCGGCAGCTCTACAACCGCCAGCACCCGGCAACGAAGCGCCGCCCCAAGACTAAGAAATCAACGACCAAGAAACAATAAGCAGTACTATGACTTACGAGGAGACACTGGACTTTCTCTTTAAGCAACTACCGGTCTATCAGATCGAGGGAGGAAGGGCCTATAAGCCGGGGCTGGAGCGGACGCGTGAGATCCTCGCCGCCTGTGGCCGTCCGGATCGGGAGCTGATCGCTCTCCATGTGGCAGGGACCAATGGTAAGGGCTCTACCTCTTACCTCCTCGCCTCCGTGCTGAGGGCGGCCGGGCTGAGGGTGGGACTCTTTACCTCGCCCCATATCGTCACCTACCGGGAGCGGATTCGGATCAATGGGGAGATGATCCCGGAGGAGTACATCACCCGATTTGTGGAGCAATTTCTCCGTGACCTGGGGGACCACCTGCAACCGTCGTTCTTTGAGTTGACCACGGCGCTCGCCTTCCGCTACTTTGTGGATGAGAAGGTGGACATAGCCGTGGTGGAGGTCGGTATGGGCGGTCGGCTCGACAGTACCAACGTCCTCAGCCCCCTCGTCAGCGTGATCACGAATGTGAGCATGGATCACATGCAATTCCTCGGTAACACGCTCGGTGAGATAGCTCATGAGAAGGCGGGGATCATCAAGCCTCATACCCCGGTGGTGCTGGGGCGGAGCATCGATGAGCCTGTACTGGAGGTAGTGCGGACGAAGGCAGCCGAGGAGCAGGCGCCCCTCACGCTCGCTGACCGGTCGGATGAGATCCTGTCGCACGAGGAGATTGAGGGGGCAGGGTACCGCGTGGAGACGAAGAGCTTTGGCACCATCGATCTGCCACTCATGGGATCGTACCAGCTGCAGAATCTCGGGACCGTCCTGGAGACGATCAAGCTGATCCGCGATCGGTATGGGATCACCCCGGAGATGGTCCGGGAGGGAGTCGCCCGGGTGGCGGACTTCGGTCTCAGCGGTCGGCTGCAGATGATCCGGCAGAGACCACGTGCTGGAACGGCTGCCGAGGGAGACGCACCTCATCTGCACCCGGGCTCATGTGGAGCGTGCGATGAGCGCTGCGACCTTTGCCGAGCACGCGCGGTCGCACGGCATCGAGCCGGTGCTGGTGATCGAGGATGTGCGGGAGGCATACCGTGCAGCGATCGACTACTGCCGGGCACACTCTGTCCGGACGCTCTTCGTCGGCGGCAGCTTCTTCGTCCTCTCCGACCTCCTCTCCGATACCGACGAGACCGCCCGGTAAGATTTATAGGTCAGGCATGTGACCGGACTCCTCTAAGAGCTCCACTAAGTGGAGATAGGTGGGGTGATCGACCTTGAAGGTCATTTTCTGCAGGTGGTACCGACTGAGCACCTCCTCAGTCGTGCCATACTTGGCAGGCCAGTCCTCAAACATCATCCGCTGCAGGATCTCCACATTCGTATCGCTGATCCTCCGGCAATTGTGGTCATGGAGACGCCCATCCTCTCGCCCCACAAGGCAGTCGAAGAGTATGTGGAAGAATAGGTAAACCTCCGGAAACTTCTGATCCTCCTTCCTCTCCCAGTAGAGGATCAGGATATCCAGCAGCGTGCCGATCACCTCCGACTGTGGCTTCGCAAAGATGATCGCATTCTGCACATTGGTCCGGTACTCCTCTCGCCAGTCGAAGGCAAAGGGCAGATGATCCCGCCAGTACTTCTTGAGCGGCTCCGAGGGATCTCTCTGAAACATAAAGAACTCCGGCTCCGTGTAGTAAGGCTCAAACGGTCCGGCCATAAAGATCGTCGAGTCGAGCCACACGCCTCCGTAGGCGGAGAGGAGTGCCAGCCTCAGTATATCGGAGTAGTAGGCGATTATCATTGCAGGATTGGACTGCCGCACCTGATCCACGATCGGAGGGAGGTCGACGTACTCGCTGACCGTCTCATCCGAGAGACGGATCACCCGGTAGTCTCCCCTGTGCTGCTCTACCGAGGCGTAGCAGAGGCGGATCATCTCCGGGAGCTTACTCTCGTCGAGACCCTGTGCCCAGTACTGCCAGATGATCTTCTCCCCCACCAGCTCCGGGTGCTTCGGCATCACCTCGTAGTGCTTAGCCTTCCCCCCGTAGTAATCGTCTATCAGTCCATACCAGACGGCGGCAGCCCTCTGATGCTTCCGTGGCTGTCGGCGGGACAGCCGACGATGATTCAGTCTCTTGACATAGTCTATTATCTTCATATCACCAGTGGCTTTACAAATGGTTGGGCTGATACCTCACCGCAAATATAAGGGATATCTCTCTCTTGATCTCCGTAATCACGGGGTAAGAAGGAGGGTGACGCATTTGAGAGCCGTCGTTAATCACGCGCCGGATCAATTCCGCAGGGACTTTCCCGCCGGTTCCCCTCCTCTGACACCACACCCTCGACCGATCCCGCATTCATCCCCTACGCAGGCGCCGGGGAATATCGTATCGAGCGGGGTAGAGGCCGGTGAATTATAAACACGGTGTTAGTCTGAGGGGAACTTCGGCGTATGCCCTCTCGGTAATTATGCGTAACTTGCCCCAAAAGTCAGAGTAGAGAGTTTTGAATATAGCGTTTGTCAATTGGTGGACCTTCAATACGGTCATGGGCGGGATCGAAGCGGTCGGTGCCCGAGTTGCCGGTGCCCTTACCGCCAGGGGACACCACGTCTGCCTGGCAGCCGTGGAGGAGGGCTACCCCTCGGTAGAGGGATTTGAGAACCTCCTTCTGCCGGATAAGCAGCGTATTCGCTCCAGGGCTAACTTTGATGCATTGGTGGAGTACTTCGGCGCCCACGGCGTCGAGGTGATCGTCTGCCACAATGCCTACCGTCGTCGGCTGGCACTGCTTCTCGCCGAGGTGGCCGACCGACTTGGGGCAAGGCTTGTCTTTGAGATCCACACCGATCCGACGATGTACAAGTTTAAGCGCCGGACACCTCCTTTCCTCCACCGGGCGGAGTACCTCTTCCGGCGCCACAAGGCTCTCCGACAGTGGCGGCTCATCTCGAGAGTCGGCGATGCGATCGTGCTTCTCTCGCCCTCGTATGTGCCCATCTTCAGAGACCTGGTCGGCACTGCCTCCGAGGGCAAGCTGATCAGTATCTCCAATCCCAATACCTACGACCCGACCGACATACCGGCACATCTGTCTAAGGAGAAAATGCTCCTCTACGTGGGACGCTTCGACTACGGTCAGAAGCGAACCGACCGCCTGCTGGATGTGTGGGGGATGATACAGGATCGCTTCCCTGACTGGTCGCTTTACATCGTGGGAGGGGGAAACGAGCGAGTGGAGCGTGACCTGAGGAGGCGGGCGGAGACACTCCATCTGGAGAGGATCCACTTCGAGGGCGTACGCTCCCCGCAGCCCTACCTCAGCCGCGCCGGGATCTTGGTCTCCTCGAGCAGCTACGAGGGGCTCCCCTTAGTGATCCTCGAGGCTCTCCAGTATGGCGTGGTGCCGATAGCCTTTGACAGCTATGCTGCTCTCAGAGATGTCACCGATGGGGGGCGGCTGGGGGTGATGGTTCCCCCATTTGATCTCAGGGCATATGCCGACAACCTCTCCCGACTGATGGAGGACGATGCCGGTCGGGCAGAGATGTCGCAGGCGGGCAGAGAGTGGTCACACCGGTACGACATGGATGAGATCGCCGGTGAGTGGGAGCGCTTCCTGACGCAGCTTTTATCCAAGTAGTATGAGTCCCTTAGTCACAGTGGTGATCCCCTGCTACAATGGGGCAAAGGTGGTGGAACGCTGTCTCTCCGCTCTCGAGCGGCAGACCTATGCCCCCCTTGAGGTGCTGCTGATCGATGACGCCAGCACGGATGGGACGGCTGATGCGGTGGCGAAGCATCCCTTTGTGAAGCTGTTGCGCAACGAGACCAATCGGGGTGTCTCCTTCGCACGCAACAGAGGCATCGAAGAGGCGAAGGGGAAGTACATTCACTTCCTCGATGTCGATGATGAGGTGAGCAGCAACTTCTATGAGGAGATGGTTCGGTATGCGGAGGAGGCCGGAGCGGAAGTGACCGCCTGTAGCTTCGTCTATCAGCATGTGCCGGAGAAGTCTCAGATCTTCCGCACCCCTCGGGTCTACACAGGGACGATGGACAAGCTTCGGGTCACCTATGTCTGCAAGATAGGTGTGGTCTGGAGATACCTCTTCCGCACCGACTTTGTTCGCCGCCACGAGGATCTTCGATTCCCGGTCGGACGACTCGTGGAGGATCTGCCCTTTGCCGTCCGGGCACTCTTTTATGCCAATAAGGTGGCGACTGCTCCCCGAGCGGAGTATCTCTACCGCTACGAGACGGACTCTCTGACGGAGTCGGACGATCCGGAGGTGAGGAGAGCCTTTGCCGAAGGATATGATCTTGCGGAGGAGGATGTCAAGTCCTTCCTCGCTGTACACGGGGTGCGTCGGCGACCGGGACGAGACTCACACCTCATCTCCTACTTTCTACACAAGGTCGCCAACCGCCTCCGCGGTGGTCAGACCGACCTGACAGAGCGACTGAGACGATGAGTGAGACGATGCGTATAGCGGCCGTTACGATGGCGCGTAACGACTCCTTCTTCCTCTCCCGGTGGATCCGCTACTACGGGCGAGAGCTGGGGTATGATCACCTCTATGTATACCTCGATGGGGAGGATCAGGAGATCCCAGTCGGCACACCAGAGGAGGTCCATATCACGAAACTGCCCCATCGGTCTCTCTCTCGCTCGGCAGGCGATAAGTATCGCATCGGACTCCTGACGAGGCTGGCTCATCGTCTGCTGGGAGAAGGCTACGATCTGATCCTCGGGACCGACTGTGACGAATTCGTCGTGCCCGATCCCCGGACCGGTCTCTCTCTGAGGGAGTACCTCTCGGAGCACCGACCGGAGAGCCACGCTTCAGCCCTGGGACTTGACTTGGGACAGCGGCTTGACGAGGAGACTCCTCTGGATCCCGATCGCTCCCTCCTCGAGCAGCGTCGCTATGCCGTGCTGACCGCTCGCTACACCAAGAGCTGCATCCTCATCCGCCCTCTCGACTGGGGAAGCGGATTCCACAGAGTGAGGGGACACAACCTCCACATCCTCCCCGATCTCTACTTGATCCATGCCGGTTACTGCGATCTCGAGATGGTGAAAGCACGGCAGGGCGAGCGGGGTGTGGACTGGGGAAATCACCTCTCCCGACGTGCGAGGACCATCCACTTCACCTCCACCCGCACACCTATTGACGCAGATCGGTTCCTGAGAAGGGCGCGCCGCCTACAGACACTCTTTCGCCCCCTCTTTGCCTGGAATAAGCCACTCATGCCCGGCCGCAAGCGAGTGGTCAGGCTCCCCGAGCGCTTCAGATCCATAGATATATGACTCCACTCATCACCGTGATCATCCCCTGCTACAATGGGGCAAAGTATGTGCATCGCTGCCTCGACTCAATCCGGCGGCAGAGCTTCCGGGATCTGGAGGTGCTGCTGATCGACGACGGCAGTACGGATGACTCTGTCGCCCTCGCTTCGGAGTATACGGAGGTGACGGTGATCTCCAATGACTCAAATAGAGGCCTCGCCTACACCCGAAATCGAGGGGTACAGCTGGCGCAGGGAGAGTATGTCCACTTCCTCGATGTCGACGACCGGGTCAGCTCCGACTACTACCTCCGGATGGCAGAGTCGGCGCGGACGACCGGTGCGGATATCGTGATCGGGGGGGCGGTCTTCCAGGGGCGGTACTACCACAATCAGCGTTTCTCGCAGATCAAGACCTACACCGGGCGATCCAAGTACTACATTACCTATCCCGGTCGCTGGGGCTACTCGGTACTCTACCTCTTCCGCACCTCACTGCTACGGGAGCATCAGATCACCTTCCCCGAGGGACGCCTTATGGAGGATATCCCCTTTACCATCCGAGCCTTCTATTACGCAAAAAAAGTCTCCACCGCCATCGATGCCGAGTACCTCTACATCCGCAACGAGGGCTCGATCCTGACCACCCGGGACGAGGCTCATAAGCTGCGGCGGAGGAGAGACAGGCAGTTGTCCCGGGAGGAGGTTCGCCGATTTGCGGAGGAGAAGGGCGAGCGCATCCCGGGGGTGAATGGCGGCTTCCTCCGCTTCGGACTCGAGTACCTCCGTCGCAGGCTCTTTGCCTCTCGTCAGAACGACCTCACAGAAGAACTCAAGTAATGAATACCAAGCCACTTGTCACGATCATCATCCCCTGCTACAATGGTGAGAAGTATGTCGATCGCTGCCTCGACTGCATCCGCGAGCAGGACTATGAGGAGCTGCAGGTGCTCTTCGTCGACGACTGCAGCAGCGACAGCTCCGTCGAGAGAGCTTCGCGCCACCCCGGGGTGACCATCCTCCGAAGTGAGCAGAATGGTGGCAGCTCCTATTCCCGAAACAGAGGGATCCGTGAGGCAAGGGGAAAGTACATTCACTTCTTCGATGTGGATGACCAGATCAGCAGTCACTTCTACGAGCGTCTTGTGGAGGCGGCAGAGCGGAACGATGCCGATATGGCTTTCGCAGGTATGGTTAATGAGGCGGCACCGCAGTACACACAGCTCTTCACCAAGGAGCGGGTCTTCATCGATGTGGAGGCGAAGATGCGTGCCACTTATGTCGGCAAGTGGGGCTACGCCTGGCGCTACCTGATCAGGACTGATCTTATCCGAGAGCACGAGCTCAGCTTCCCTCTCGGGCGATACTGCGAGGACCTGCCATTCTCCTTCCGAGCGGTCTACTACGCCGATCGCATCGTCACCGTCCCCGGTGCAGAGTACTTCTATAGACGAAATGAGGGCTCACTCCTGCTGGATCCGGATCGACACAAGGCGGTGCAGGCCGATCGACAGGAGATGATAGCCGATATCTGTCGCTTTGCGAGAGAGCATAACTTCCGTATCCCCGGACTGGAGGTGGGGCGTCTGCCGTATCTCCTTCGCAAGATCCGCTATCGCCTCTTCCCGCCCAGACGGAGCTGACGGGGGGATTACTTATTGCGGGGATGGTGAGTGAGGATCTCGTCGCGGAGGCCGGTGAGCTCGACGTGGGTGTAGATCTCCGTCGTGGCGATGTCGGCATGTCCGAGCATGTCCCGGATGGCAGAGAGGGAGGCGCCACCCTCTAGCAGGTGGGTGGCGAAGGAGTGACGCAGAGTGTGTGGAGAGATCGACTTCTGGATGCCCACCTCCTTGGCCAGCTCCTTGATCACCATAAATACCATCTGCCGCGAGAGCGGTCGCCCGAGCCGGCTCAGGAAGAGGAAGTCGCGGCAGCCCGGCTTCTCCCGGATCTCCTGTCGGATCGGGATGTAGTCCATGATCCGCGCCACCGCCGTGTCGGACATCGGTATGAGTCGCTCCTTGCTCCCCTTTCCCATCACACGGAGGTACTTGTGCTCGAGGGAGAGGTCCTGAAAACGTAGCTCGCAGCACTCGCTGACCCGCAGTCCGCAGCTGTAGAGCAGCTCCAGCATGGCAGCATTGCGCACACCGTGGGACGTGCTCAGGTCGATGCTGTCGATGATCCGGTCGATCTCCTCCACCGTCAGCACCTCCGGCAGACGCCGTCCGATGCGCGGCGCCTCCAGCAGGTCTGTGGGGTTGCTCTCTATGATCTCCTCCACGAAGAGGTATCGGTAGAAGGCTCTCACCCCGCTCACCACCCGCGCCATGCTCCGGGTGTCGAGCCCCAGGTCTGCGAGGTAGGCTAGGAAGTGCTCCAGGTCGGGGTAGGTGAGCTTCAGCACCTCCAGCCCCTGATCGGCGGCGTACTCGTAGAGGTGTTTGAGGTCAAAGGTGTAGCTCTTGATCGTATTGGGACTGAGGTTTCGGCCCAGGGTGAGGTACTCCCGGAAGTCCTCCACCAGTTCAGGTAGTTTCTGCTCCTCCTTCATGCCATCTTGCCGCAAGCGAGGGTATAGTAGGAGACGCTCTCAGCGCCTGCTGCCATCAGCGCAAGGGCGCAGGCGGTAAGGGTCGAGCCGGTCGTCAGCACGTCGTCGATGATCAGCACCCTTCGGCGGGAGATGAGGTCGGGGTGAGGGGCATAGAATGCCTTTTTCATCGACTCCCATCGAGACTCTCGCCCTCGGAGGGTCTGGGTACCGTGGCTGTCCCGACGAGCGAGGAGCGTCTCATCGAGCGGGATGCCGAGGACACCCGTCAGTCCGCGGGCGATGTAGGTCGACTGATTGTATCCCCTCCGGCGGAGACGGGAGGGTGTAAGCGGAACCGGTACCGCCACCCCAATATCGGCGAAGTGTCCCGCCCTGAGGTGCTCTGGGGCATAGAGTCGACAGAGCCGCTCTCCCAACTCGGGATGATCCTCGTACTTAATCGTATGGATAAGGTCTCGCACAGGGTTGTGGTGCATAAAACCGAGGTCGCTCCGGTACTCGGTAAAGGGGGCATGCCCCTCCAGCCGCTTCTCGGCCTCGTAGAGTGCTTCGGATCCGGGATAGCGGGGCAGGAGGTCGAGGCAGGTGGGACAGATCATAAGGCGGTCAGCGGATAGCCGCTCCCCACAGACGAGACAGTAGTGAGGGAAGAGCGTGCTGCTGAGCTCCCTCGCCGCCACGCCGAACCACTCTGCTACTCGTACCATCGCTCCTCGTCCTCGGTCTCCACCGTGAGATCCATCTCCCGCAGCACCTCCTCGGTGATCTCATAGGGGTAGCCTCGGCCGTATGCTGCGGTCATCAGTCGTCGACGCAGGTCGTAGGCGGACTTGGCCTTCTTGCGGTACCGCTCCAGCTTGGGTGACAGGTAGCGCTCGAGGAGGTCGATCCACTTGTCGTCAGGGATCAATGCCAGTTCGCACTCTATCGCCTCATCGGAGACCCCCTTGAGCCGCAGCTCCCGCCTTAGCATAAAGGGTCCCTTGCCGAGAAACTCCGTCTTGTCCGCCGACCACTTGTAGAGCTTGTCGGTCACCTCCTTCGCCGACCGCTCTGCCTTGGCGCAGTAGGCTCCCGCCTTGGTCAGCAGTCTCTTGTACTCCTTCTCCTCGATCATCACTTCTCCGCAAGTAGGAATCGTCGCTCCCCACGAAAGCCGGGAGCGAAGGTGACATCATACTCTCTCTCGACGAATAGGTGCCACAGTCGGTCGGCGGCGAGGGGATTGATCTCTAGCGCATATCGGGGTGCGGGGCAGCGATCGAGGATCGCCTCGTAGAAGAGTGCCGGCTCGCCGTCCGGGACGAAGAGTGCCAGCTCAGGCTCCCGCTCCGTCACGTGCGGCGCCATCTCCCGGCGCTCCCGATCGAGGATGTAGGGTGGGTTGCTCACCACGAGATCCACAGGGTGGGGAAGGGTAAAGGTGTCGAGGAGCAGGTCTGCCCTGAGGACGGACACCCGGTCGGATAGACCGAGGGTCTCCGCATTTTGCCGTGCCAGTCGGACGGCATCCGGGCTGACGTCTATGGCAGTGACACGGATCTCAGGGTGGCGGTGGGCAAGAAGAAGGGCGATGGCGCCGGTACCGGTGCCAAGGTCTGCCACTTCTTCCCCATCTCGAAGCCATTTCCTCTCATCGATCAGGTCGCAGAGAAGTGCCGTCTCCGGTCGGGGGATAAGTACTCCGGGGGCAGCCGCCAGCGTCAGCTCCCCGAAGTCGGCACGGCCGAGGATGTACTGCAGTGGCTCGTGCTCTAAGAGCCGATCGGTGTAGTCCGTGAGGGTCTCGGTCTCCTTTTTCGTAAGTTTGTAGTCGGAGAGGATCATCTCAGGGTAGCCCCTCCCCGTCACCTCCTCGAGGAGTCGGCGGGAGAGTCCGGAAGCCTCCCGCCGGTCGGTATAATAGCCGGCGAGGCGGTCTGCGGTATGACGACAGTAACCCTGGATATCCATATGTAGCAAAGATACAAGCATTTTCCATAAACAATGACAAGTGACGACGAGAGATACATGTGGCGAGCCGTCGACCTCGCCCGCCATGCTGAGCTGCAGGCTGTCTGCCCCAATCCCCGTGTCGGGGCGGTGCTGGTCTGGCAGGATCGGATCATCGGTGAGGGGTATCATCAGCGGTGTGGAGAGGGGCATGCGGAGGTGAATTGTCTCGCATCGGTGGCGCCCGAGGACGAGTCGAAGATCCCCGACAGCACGCTCTACGTCACTCTCGAGCCCTGCTCCCATCAGGGGCGGACTCCCTCCTGCGCCCGTATGCTGATCTCAAGGGGCATCCGGCGGGTGGTCGTCGGTTGCCTGGATCCCAATCCGCTCGTCTCCGGACGGGGGATCAGTCTCCTGCGCCAGTCCGGCGTAGAGGTCTCTGCCGGCTGCCTCGAGGAGCAGTGCCGGCAGGTGGCGCTTGTTTTTCTCACTAATCAGGAGCAGGGAAGACCCTATATCATACTGAAGTGGGCGGAGTCGGCGGATCACTTCCTCGACCGACCCCGGCAAAGCTCGGATGAGCCCCCGGTCGCTTTTTCCATCCCCCATACGCGTATGCTGGTTCACCGACTCCGGAGTTGCTGCAGCGGGATTGTGGTGGGAAGGAGGACCCTTGAGCTGGATCGGTCGACGCTCACCAATCGCTACTGGCCGCTCTCGCCCTACTCGCCGAAGCGCTTTCTCCTCTCCTCGCAGGAGGTTGACCTGGAGCCCGGCTGGGAGCTGCTCCGCAGCGTCTCGCCGGAGAGTATGTCCTACTTCCTGATGGAGAGTGTCACCTCCCTCCTCGTCGAGGGAGGGGCAGAGACGCTAAGGGCGTTCCTGGAGGCGGACCTCTGGGATGAGATCTACGTGGAGCAGGTACCGGATGTGACGCTCGGCGAGGGGGTGAAAGCTCCGTCGCTTAACGCGCTGACTCCTGACCGCATCCTGCTACGCGACCGACACCGGCTCTATCACTACACGAGAGAGTGATCCTCCACTACTTCAATCCCGGGTACGAGCTCTCCGCCAAGCGGGGACAGGCTCACTACACGCCGACGAAGCCTGTCCGGCAGCTGCGGCATGATCTCGCCACCCTGCCGATCTACTACGCTGCGGAGGGTGAGGGGGTGCTGGTGCCGGAGGACCTCCCTATGGAGCTGCGGACAGAGCGAATGGTCAACCGGGCGGAGTCGGACGACCGGATCATGCCATGGGGTGCGGCTCCTGAAGTGCCCGGTATCGGTTATGAAACGGATGTGATGCGCCGGCTTGCGAGTCGGGAGCGGTCACTGGAGTTGTGGGAAAAACTATACGAACCATCGCTCTTCGGCCCCATGATGTCGCCTCGGCGGGTGTCGAGGGAGAGCGAATTGCCCAATGCGGGCCTCTGGGTCGCTAAGCTCGACTTTAGCAGCTCCGGTCGTGGGGTCTTCTTCCCTAAGTCCATACCGGAGCTCCAAGAAGTGCTCCGGAGGCATCAGGAGCTCTGCCTGGAGCCGTGGCTCGATCGAGTGGCAGACCGAGGGTACGAGTTTGTCCGCCACCCCGATGGCGGGATCGAGTACGTGGGTGTCCATCTCTTCACCACTGGTCAGGGTCGCTATGGCGCCAGTCTTGTCGCGCCCCGGGAGGTGGTTCGGGAGCAACTCCGCCGGCAGCCCACCACGCCCACGCACGAGGAGTATGTGGCGCACCTGCTGGAGCGACTCCGAGGCTACGACTTCCACGGCTACACCGGTCCCTTCGGCATCGACACCGTGGTCTGGAGGGATGGCGACCACCTGCGGCTCGCCCCCTCTGTGGAGATCAATCTCCGGTGGACGATGGGGCACGTCGCCCTCGAGCTGTCGCGCCGCTACGCCGAGCCAAGCGGCCAGACCTACCTCTACGAGATCACCTCCTCTCAGAGCCTCACCGGCCTCCCCCTCTATCTCACCGACGCTCCACTCACCGACGCTCCCACTCTGCTCACTCCGACACTTCCAGACACCCGATTTGTCGCTCTCCTCCGTCCCGCCCCTAAGTGGTAAAAAATGGTTACTTTTGCCCAGCGAGACAGAAAAAATCATTACAATCAATACGTTCATCATATCTATGAAACTACTGGAGTCCATTGCCGAGAAGGCAAAGAAAAATGTTACGTCAATCGTCTTTCCCGAGGGCGAGGAGGAGCGGACGCTTAAGGGCGTCGATATGCTCCTTCGGGACAAGATCCTCACGCCTATCCTGATCGGCGACCCGGAGGTGATCCGGAGGAAGTCCGAGGAGCTCGGGCTGGAGCACATCCATGAGGCTCAGATCGTTTGCCCCAAGAGCAACCCCAAGAAGCAGGAGTACGCAGACCTCCTCTACGATCTCCGCAAGCATAAGGGCATGACTCCCGAGCAGGCACTCGCCAAGGCTGAGGACCCGCTCTTCCTCGGCTGCCTGATGATCAAGAGTGGCGACGCCGATGGCGAGGTGTCCGGTGCGATCCACTCCACCGGCGACACCATCCGCCCCGCCCTGCAGATCCTCCGCACCGCCCCCGGTGTCAAGGCTGTGAGCGGTAGCTTCATCATCCAGATGAATGACCAGATCACGCCCAAGTACGGCTCCGACGGTCTCTTCGTCTTTGCCGACTGCGGCGTCATGATCTCGCCGAATAAGGAGCAACTCGCTCAGATCGCCATCTCCTCCGCCGAGACCGCACAGTCTGTCCTCGGCATGGATCCCAAGATCGCCTTCACCTCCTTCTCCACCAAGGGCAGTGCCAAGGACGAGAAGGTCGACCTCATGGTCGAGGCTATGGAGTACACCCGCGAGATCGCTCCCGAGCTGAAGATCGACGGCGAGCTCCAGATCGATGCCGCCCTCGATCCTACCGTCGCTGAGCTCAAGGCTCCCGGTAGCGAGGTGGCCGGTCACGCCAATGTCCTCGTCTTCCCCGACCTCCAGGTGGGCAACATCGCCTACAAGATCGCACAGCGTATCGGTGGTGCCACCGCCATCGGCCCGATCCTGCAGGGTCTCGACGGCGCCGTCAATGATCTCTCCCGCGGCTGCTCCCCCATGGACATCTACTACCTCGCCGCTGTCACAGCCCTCCAAGCCGCTCATCGTAAGTCTCAGAAGTAAGATTAGGATATGAAGGTTTTAGTCCTCAATTGCGGCAGCTCGTCTGCCAAGTTTCAGCTCATCGACACCGAGTCGGAGCAGGTGATGATCAAGGGGAATGCGGAGCGCATCGGCGACAAAGAGTCGTTCCTCAAGGTCAAGACCCCGGACGGCAAGTCCAATACCATCGAGCAGTACTTCAGCGACCACACCCAGGCTGTCGAGCTGATCCTCAAGCAGCTGACCGATCCGCAGTACCACTGCATCTCCAGCCTCGATGAGATCGGCGCCGTGGGACACCGCGTCCTGCATGGTGGCTCCGTCTTCACGAAGAGCTGTCTCGTCACCCCTGAGGTGATCGAGGGGATCAAGAAGTGCATCCCCCTCGGACCGCTGCACAACCCTGCCAATCTCAAGGGTATCGCCGCTGTCTCGCAGGTCCTGCCGAAGGCTCCCCAGGTGGTCGTCTTCGACACCTCCTTCCACCAGACGATGCCGGCGAAGTCCTACATGTACGCCATCCCTCGCCGCTTCTACGACGAGTACCAGATCCGTCGCTACGGCTTCCACGGCACCAGTCACCGCTATGTCAGCCGCCGCACCTGCGAGATCCTCGGGCTTGACCCCGACCACAATCGTCTTATCTCCTGCCACATCGGCAACGGAGGCTCCATCTGTGCCGTCAAGGATGGCAAGTGCATCGACACCACGATGGGACTTACCCCGCTGGAGGGACTGATGATGGGTACCCGCTCCGGCGACATCGACCCGGCCGCTGTCCTCTACATTATGAAGAAGGAGGGACTCACCCCCGACCAGATGGACCACCTGCTCAATAAGGAGTCCGGCGTCCTCGGCGTCACCGGCAAGTCGAGCGACATGCGCGACATCGAGTCCGGAGTGGCTGCAGGCGACAAGGACTGCATCCTCGCCCTTGCGATGTACGATCAGCGCATCAAGAAGTACGTCGGAGCCTACCTCGCTGAGCTCGGTGGTGCCGATGCGATCATCTTCACCGGTGGTGTGGGAGAGAATCAGGCCATCACCCGCGAGACCGTCTGCTCCGGCATGGATTTCTGCGGCATCAAGCTCGACAAGGAGCTCAATGCCAAGGTCCACGGCACCGAGACCGTCATCTCCACCCCGGATAGTAAGGTAAAGGTGATCGTCGTGCCGACCAATGAGGAGCTGGTCATCGCCCGCGATACCGTTGCCATCGTCACCGGCAAGATGAAGTAAATATTCTGCCGACATAACAAGCAAGCGAGAGGAGTCTGCCCCCCATCCGGGACAGACTCCTCTCGCTTTTTTTTTGAGACCGCTCTGGAGCAGCTCCCATCTGACCTCAGACTAATACCGGTAATAGGCGACACTAATACCGGTATTAGTCTCACCTATTACCGGTATTAGAATTCCCTGAGCACTACAGGCTGTTTGCCGGCTTGCTTTGGAGGACTCCGTACGTCTCTTCGCTAAGGGCTCGAGTACGTTGTCTCGTGAGACGAAGCCGTTCTCGTAAAGTCTGTGTGTAGGAGGTGCTGTGGTGTAATACTTTTGCAATAGAATTAATAGCAGTATATTTGCCCACGAAATGGGAATTATACCGAATAAGGATATTGTCAGAGAGAGGGTTGATGTGGAGCGGCAGCCCTCTCGTCAGAAGGTGGTGTCCGCACGCAGAGGAGTGATGGCGCTCTCTCCGCTCCTTTTCTTCCTCCTCTTTTACCTTAGCTCCAGTATCCTGCTGAGAGACTTCTATGCCGTGTCGATCACGGTAGCCTTTTGTCTCACGGCGATCTATGCGATGGTGCTGCCGGACGGACTGTCGCTGGAGAGGCGGCTGGAGACGTTTGCGCGCGGGGCAGGCGACAGCAATGTGCTGCTGATGATCTCGGTCTTTATCCTTGCGGGGATATTCTCCTCCATCGCGCAGGCGATCGGTGCTATCGATGCGACAGTGGGGCTGCTGCTCTCGCTGTTGCCGTCGAGGGTCATGTATGTGGGGCTATTCGTTGTCAGCTGTTTTATCTCCTTTGCACTCGGGTCGAGTGTCGGGACGATCGCTGCGCTGGTGCCGATAGCGAGCGGGATGGCAGCGGAGATGGGCGGCGGCGCCGGGCTGATCACGGCGATCATTGTCGGGGGTGCCTTCTTCGGGGACAACCTCTCCTTCATCTCCGACACCACCATTGCCGCCACCCGTACGATCGGCGTGCGGATGAGGGATAAGTTTCGCGCCAATATCCTGATTGCACTCCCTGCCGCGCTGGTTACCGCAGTCCTTTACCTGCTCCTCGGACAAGACGTCCCGGAGGTGGCGCTCAGCACCACCGGCTCGTGGTACCTGATGCTGCCCTATCTGGCGGTGATCCTGCTCGCTGTCAGTGGGGTCAATGTCCTGGTCTCCCTGACCGCCGGCATCCTCCTCTCCGTGCTGGTGGGGCTCGGCACCGGGACGATCGCACCGGTGGAGGTGATGGCAAAGGCGGGTGAGGGAATCTCGGGCATGAGTGACCTGATCATCGTGACGCTGCTCGCCGGCGGGCTGCTGGAGCTGATCCGGCAGCGTGGCGGGATCGACTTCATCGTCGAGCGGCTGACCCGGCGGGTGTCGGGGAAGCGGTCGGGTGAACTCTCCTTTGCCGCCCTCGTAGGACTGGCAAATGGCTGCACGGCAAATAATACCATCGCCATACTGACCACCGGCGGGATCGTGAGGGATCTCGGTGCACGGCTGGAGATCGACCCCAGGCGGACGGCGAGCATCCTCGACATCAGCTCATGCATCGTCCAGTCAGTCCTCCCCTATGGCGCACAGATGCTGATCGCCTCGGGGCTTACCGGGCTCTCCGTGACGGAGATCCTCCCTTATATGTACTACCCGATGATCCTGAGCGGGATGCTCCTTCTGTCGATCCTCCTTCGATTCCCATACCCGGTGCGAACCTCTGTGCTACCGCTCGAAGCCTGAGCGTGCCGGCACTCCGGCATCGTAGTAGTGCTTGATGCAGCGCATGTCGGTCACCAGGTCAGCAGCGGAGATCAGCTCCTCCGGCGCATAGCGACCGGTGCAGACCACCTCCACATATGGCTCTCGAGCAGCGATCGCCTCGAGTAGCTCGTCCGTGCTAAAGAAGTGGAAGTAGAGCGCTATCGTCACCTCGTCGAGGATCACCACGTCCCACTCGCCTGAGGACATCACCTCAGTCGCACGAGTCAGCCCCTCTCGCCCGTGACGCACATCCTCCTCGGACGGCTCGTGGATCAGGGCGCAGCCGAGACCAAATTGCTCGAAGTGGATCGAGGGAAGCAGCTCCTCCAGCCGGATGGCAGCGGTGGTCTTCCCCTTCCCGTCCCCGGTGTAGACCTGCAGGTATCCCTTTTTCTCTCTCATAGTCACTCGTGTCTTGTGGAGTCAAAGGTAGAGAAATGATCTTGGAGTAGAGAGAAAGGAGGACAACATCACGTCCGGAGACTTTGCAATCGGGTTGCGGAGAAGTTCTCCTACCTTTGCAGGCAAGAGAATAAAGATATGAATAAGAAATTACTGCGACTGATCGCTGCCGCACTACTCCTGGCGGTGGCTGTAGTTATAGAGCACCATGTGGCTCTGCCTCTCTGGCAGCTGCTCCTCATCTACCTCGTCCCCTACCTCATCGTTGGGTACGATACGCTGTGGGAGGCGGCGGAGGGAATAGTGAAGGGAGAGCTGCTGGACGAGGACTTCCTAATGAGCATCGCCACTCTTGGGGCACTGGGGATAGGCTTCCTGCCGGGGGCGGAGAGCCAGTTCCCCGAGGCGGTCTTCGTTATGCTCTTCTTCCAGCTCGGGGAGCTCTTCGAAGAGTATGCCGAGGGGCGCAGCCGACGGGCGATCTCTCATCTGATGGAGATCCGTCCCGACACCACCCATATCCGCCGAGGGGAAGAGGTGGTGGAGGTGCCGTCGGAGGAGGTATCCATAGGTGATACCATGGTGATACGCCCTGGGGAGCGAGTGCCCCTCGACGGCATCATCACCGAGGGGCGCTCCAGCCTCAATACCGTAGCCCTCACCGGTGAGAGCGTCCCGCGGGAGGTCGCCGAGGAGGACGAGATCCTCTCGGGATGCGTCAATGTCTCCGGGCTGATCGAGGCGCGCGTGACGAAGAGCTTCGGCGACTCTACCGCCTCACGGATTATCGAGCTGGTGGAGGAGTCCGCCGAGCATAAGTCCCGGAGCGAGACCTTCATCACCCGCTTCGCACGAGTCTACACTCCGATCGTCGTGGGTGTGGCGGTGCTGCTGGCCATCATCCCGCCGCTCCTCTCGGGCGACTTCAGTGGTCACTTCGCCACCTGGCTCTACCGTGCCCTCACCTTCCTCGTCGTCTCCTGCCCCTGCGCACTCGTCATCTCCATCCCGCTCACCTTCTTCGCCGGCATAGGCGGTGCCTCGAGGGAGGGGATCTTGATAAAGGGGGCGAATTATATTGACCGGCTCTCTAAGACCGGCATCGTTGTGCTGGACAAGACCGGCACGCTGACGAAGGGTGTCTTCGAGGTGAATGCGGTCCACCCGGTGGCACAGGATGAGAATCATCTGCTGCACCTTGCCGCCCATGTGGAGCGCTTCTCCACCCATCCCATTGCTGCATCGCTCCGGGATGCTTACCCGGGGGAGAAGGACGACTGCAGCGTCGAGCAGATCGAGGAGATCGCCGGCGAAGGTGTCACGGCGGTGGTGAATGGACAAAAGGTGGCGGTCGGCAACAGCACCCTTATGGAGCGCATCGGGGCAGAGTGGCACCCCTGCGACCACGTCGGGACGATTGTCCATGTCGCCATCGACGGCGTCTACGCCGGGCACATCGTCGTCTCCGATGCGATAAAGCCCGACGCCCGTGAGGCGATGGACGCACTACGTCAGGCGGGAATCGCCCGCAGCGTGATGCTGACCGGCGACCACCGAGACGTGGCTGCCCATATCGCTGAGGAGACCGGCGTGACGGCATATCACGCAGAGCTCCTCCCGGAAGACAAGGTAAAGAGACTGGAGGAGGAGCTGAATGCAGCCGAAGGGATGGTCGCCTTCGTCGGAGATGGGATCAATGACGCCCCCGCTCTCGCACGAGCCGACATCGGGATCGCCATGGGCGGTCTCGGATCCGACGCCGCCATAGAGGCGGCCGATGTGGTGCTGATGGACGATAAGCCCTCCAAGATCGCCCTCGCCATCCGGATCTCCCGCCGGATCCTCCGTATCGCCCGTGAGAATGCCGTCTTCGCCATCGGCGTGAAGCTCCTCGTCCTCCTCCTCGCCGCCCTCGGCCTCGCCACGATGGGCATGGCGGTCTTCGCCGATGTCGGTGTGATGGTCCTTGCGATCCTCAACGCCATGCGCGCCCTCCGCAGCCCCAGATAACCGAAGAGGAGGACAAGCGCATCGTAAGCAACAGTGACGCTTGGAGGGGACTGCAGATATACCCCTCCGCTCGCCCTCCTCGTCTCTTATCTGCATTTACCACCCGTTTCTGTCGCCTGTAGGCAAGTCCGATGACAGCTGACGTGAAAAGGCGCCCCGATGGTACTGTCCATCGGGGCGCCTTTCATTATGGAGTGAAGTGGATTACTTCAGGATGCCGAGGTCGTGGCCGATCTTGTCGAAGGCGGCGATGCAGCGGTCGATCTGCTCGTGGGTGTGAGCGGCAGAGAGCTGTACGCGGATGCGTGCCTTGTCCTTCGGTACCACCGGGTAGCTGAAGCCGGTGACGAAGATGCCCTCCTCCTGCATGCGGGCAGCGAATTCAGCTGCCTTGGCAGCGTCGTAGATCATCACGGCAACGATGGCGCTCTGTGTGGGGAGCAGGTCGAAGCCAAGCTTCTTGATCTTCTCCTGGAAGTAGGCGACGTTGTCCATCAGACGGTCGTGGAGCTCCGTCGACTCCTCGAGGATACGGAAGGTCTCGATACCTGCACCGACGAGAGATGGGGGGAGAGAGTTGGAGAAGAGGTAGGGACGTGAGGTCTGGCGGAGGAGCTCGATGATCTCCTTCTTACCGGTGGTGAAGCCACCGACAGCGCCACCGAAGGCCTTGCCGAGGGTACCGGTGATGATCTCCACCTTACCACGCACGCCATACTGCTCGGTGACACCGCGACCGGTCTTGCCGACCACGCCGGCGGAGTGGCTCTCGTCGACCATTACCATAGCGTCGTACTTCTCAGCCAGCTCGCAGATCTTATCGAGCGGAGCGACGTTACCATCCATAGAGAAGACGCCGTCCGTGGCGATGACGCGGAAGCGCTGAGCCTGAGCCTCCTTGAGCTTCTCCTCCAGGTCGGCCATGTCACCATTGAGGTAGCGGTAGCGGTGAGCCTTGCAGAGACGGACGCCGTCGATGATGGAGGCGTGATTGAGCTGGTCGGAGATGATCGCATCCTCGTCGGTGAGGAGTGAGCCGAAGAGACCGCCATTGGCGTCGAAGCAGGCAGCGTAGAGGATCGTGTCCTCGGTGCCGAAGTAGCGAGAGATAGCCTTCTCCAGCTCCAGATGGACATCCTGAGTACCGCAGATGAAGCGGACGGAGGACATACCGAAGCCACGGCGGGCCATCATCTTCTCTGCGGCATCGATCAGTCGCTGATCGTCAGCGAGACCGAGGTAGTTATTGGCGCAGAAGTTGAGTGCGTGGATCTCCTTGCCATTCTGATCCACGGTGATGGCAGAGCTCTGCTTGCTGGTGATGAGGCGCTCACGCTTGTAAGTGCCGGCATCCTTGATCGCCTGGAGAGTCTCCTCGAGGTGCTTCTTATACTTGTCGTACATAGATTGTGATTGTGTATAGATGATTAAGAGTGTCTTCTACTATAGGGTTCGCTTTTACAAGTCCCCCAAAGTTACCACTTTTTTACTCGTTTCGGTTGCGCCGGGTGACTGAGGTCACTTCATCCCGATCAGACGGCGAATGTCGGAGAGCTTATTGAGTGCCTCGAGGGGGGTGAGGTTGTCGATGTCGAGCCCCTTGATCTCGTCGCGGATGGCGGAGAGGGTCGGGTCGTCCAGCTGGAAGAAGCTGAGCTTCATCGGCCCGTCGGTCGTCTCCTCCTCGGCGGCGGAGGGTAGGGAGGTGTGACCCGCCTTGCTCTCCAGCTGACTCAGGATCTCCTCTGCCCGGGTGACGATCTCACGGGGCATCCCCGCCATGCGTGCCACATGGATACCGAAGCTGTGCTCGCAGCCGCCCGGCACAAGCTTCCTCAGGAATATCACCTTCCCGTCCGCCTCCTTCACAGAGACATTATAGTTCCTGATCCTCGGCAGCACACCCTCCAGCTCATTCAGCTCATGGTAGTGGGTGGCAAAGAGGGTCTTCGGGTGGGCGCGATGGTTATTGTGCAGGTACTCCACGATCGCCTGCGCCAGCGAGATGCCGTCGTAGGTGGAGGTGCCGCGTCCCAGCTCGTCCACGAGGACGAGGCTGTTAGGAGTGATGTTATTCAGGATGATGGCCGACTCGGTCATCTCCACCATAAATGTGCTCTCCCCGCGCGAGATATTATCCGACGCCCCGACACGGGTAAAGATCCGATCCACGATGCCGAGCTGCGCCTCACGAGCGGGGACAAAGGAGCCCACCTGCGCCATCAGCACGATCAGGGCGGTCTGTCTCAGGAGGGCGCTCTTACCTGACATATTGGGCCCGGTGATCACCATGATCTGGTCCGTCTCCGGGTCGCAGTAGACGTCATTGGGGATATACTCCTCGCCCGGCGGCATCATCCGCTCGATCACCGGGTGGCGCCCCTCCTTGATGTCGATGACGGTGCTCCGGTCCACCCGGGGACGGTGATAGTCGTAGGCTGTGGCATCGTAGGCAAAGGTGCTCAGCACGTCGATCTCGGAGAGAGCGGCGGCATTGCTCTGCAGCACCCGGATATGTCCCATCACCTCGCGGATTAGATCCTGGTAGAGCTCCGCCTCGAGGATGCTGATCCGCTCTTCGGCACCGAGGATCTTCTGCTCATACTCCTTCAGCTCCGGAGTGATGTACCGCTCGCTATTGACGAGGGTCTGCTTGCGGATCCAGTCCTCGGGCACCTTCTCCTTATGCGCATTGGTCACCTCGATGTAGTAGCCGAAGACGTTATTGAAGGCGATCTTCAGCGACGGGATCCCGGTCTCCCGACTCTCCCGCTCCCGCATCTCGAGGAGATACTTCTTCCCCCCTCCGGCGATGGCGCGCAGCTCGTCCAGACGGCTGCTTACCCCGGCGCGGATCACCCTCCCCTTGCCCACCTGAGCCGGTGCGTCCGGATCGATCGACTGCTCGATCTTGGTCGCCAGCTCCTCCGCCGGATCGAGCCTGAGGGAGAGCTCCCGGAGTGGCTGCGCCCCCGACTCGGCGAGGAGGCTCATCATCGGTCGGATCAGCCTCAGCCCCGCCGCCGTCTGCAGCAACTCGCGCGGCGAGATACGCCCCACCGCCACCTTGCTCGCCAGTCGCTCCAGGTCGCCTATCCCGGCGAGGTGATCCGCCACTGTCTCCGTCAGCTCCGCCCGGTCGTAGAAGGCAGCCACGCACGACTGACGCCGCTCGATCTCGTGTAGGTCGAGGAGGGGGAAGGAGAGCCACCGCTTCAGCAACCGTCCCCCCATCGGCGTGTGGGTGTGGTCCAGCACCTGCAGCAGGCAACTGCCGTCCTCCGTCAGCGGACGCATGATCTCCAGATTGCGGCGAGTAAAGTTGTCCAGTCGGACGAAGTGGTCCTCCTCGATCAGGTGAAGGGTCGTCACGTGACTCAGCTGTGTGTGCTTCGTCGCCTCTAAGTAGTACAGGATCGCTCCGCAGGCGATGATCGCAAGCGGCTTCTCCTCCACGCCGAAGCCCTTGAGCGTGCTGGTGCTGAAGTGTCGCTGCAGACGGTCCCTGCCATAGTCGACCGTGAAGACCCAGTCCTCCAGCGGGTAGTAGTGCCACTGCTCGCCCATCGAGGCGGCCACGGAGGTCTCACGACCCCGCTCGATCAGGATCTCCTTGGGACCAAAGGAGGCCACCGTCTTGGCTACATCCTCCTCGATCCCCTCTGCGGTGCAAAACTCGCCCGTCGAGAGGTCGAGAAAAGCCGCCCCGGCGCGTCCCCCCTTCATCACGATGGCACCGAGGAAATTATTCGTCCCCGCGTCCAGTACCGTGTCCTCCATCGTCAGTCCCGGTGTCACCAGCTCCGTCACATCCCGCTTGACGAGCGTCTTCGTCAGCTTAGGGTCCTCGATCTGGTCGCAGATGGCGACCCGCTTCCCCTGCGCGACCAGCTTAGGCAGGTAGACATCGAGTGCATGGTAGGGGAAGCCGGCGAGGGGCACATCAGATGCGCCACCATTGGACCGCTTTGTGAGGGTGATCCCGAGCAACTGGGAGGCGGTCACGGCATCGTCGGAGAAGGTCTCATAGAAGTCCCCGACACGGAAGAGTAAGATCGCATCGGGGTATTTCTTCTTAAACCGGTTGTACTGAGACATCATCGGTGTCTCCTTCACTTTTGCCATAGTTGTCTGCCTTGCTCTGTGTGGTACTGAGGTAGGCAAATGTACCGATTTTCACCCGCCCCGCATCTGCTCTCACCTCTGGAGATAGGTAAGAGAGGGCAGCAGAGACGTTTCGTAATCTGGATAAAATGGCTACCTTTGCCCCCGCAAGGTCCTCGTGAGGGTCTTGCAGTTTAGGCCGAGAGGTCATCGGGGTGTAGCGCAGTCCGGTTAGCGTATCTGCTTTGGGAGCAGAGGGTCGCGAGTTCGAATCTCGCCACCCCGACAAAACAAAAAAGAGCGATGAGGAGATCTTTTTTCTCTTCAGCGCTCTCTTAGTTTATCTCGGTGGTGTCTCCTACCGACCCATACGGGTGGAGGGGTTGAGCACCTCGCGGTGGCTGTAGGGCTGCTCCTCGGGGCGGTGGAGAGCGGTGTCGGCAGGCTTCTCCTCCGCCGGCAGGGTCGCCTCATCATCGTCCATATAGCAGATCACGTCGCCCTTGCGGACCATAGCGCCCTGGTCAGCAACCACCTCGCGGATGCGTCCGCCGACGAGGGCAGTCACCGGCTCGCGATACCCGCCGGAGGGGCAGATCTCGCAGAGGCAGCTCCCGCGGCGGTAGGCGGTGCCAACCTGTGGTGCGGCGGAGCCCTCCTCGAGATTGATCTCCCAGAGGATCTGGCCACTCGTGGGGGCGGTGACGGGCGTCCAGGCGGCACGCTTCAGTGCCCGGACCTCCTCAGGGGTGGTGCCGCGGAGGGCGGCACGCTCGGCACGCTTCTGCTCCAGATCCTCGAGGAATCGCTCCTTAGCGACGCCGGAGCGGTAGTCGCGGTACTGCGGCTCGTGCATGGCGAGCTCAAAGAGCTCCTCGTCGTCCTCGCCGTAGTCCCAGCCCTCCTCGTCCATCATCCGGCGGAAGCGGTCGAGGTCGTCGGGGTAATTGGTCTGCGGGTCAGCGTCGGTAAAGGCGAGCCCCTTCTCCTCCGCAAGCGTACGCAGCTCCTCAGCCACAGGACCGGGGACGCGGCCATTCTTCCCGAGGATCATACCCCACGCCTTCTCATCGATCGCCTGCCACCGATCGCCGCCACGCTCCATATTGAAGACGTTCATCAGGGCGATGTTCTTGGTGTACTGGCTGTAGGGGGTGACGAGAGGCGGATAGCCGAGCTTCGGCCAGATGTGCGCCACCTCATCGAAGAGCTTCACCATCAGATCGTCGATGGAGATCTCCGGCTCGCCCTTCTGTCGATGGAACATATTGATCGCCTCGTGGATGCCCTGCAGGTCGGACATCATCGAGCCCATCATCCCTCCGGGGAGCCCGCAGCCGATGAGGAGCGAGGAGCACTGGAGGTTTTGCTCATTAATGTAGTAGCCGAGGAAGTCGTCCACGAACTCCTGCGTGAGCGTACGGACCTGCATATAGGCCTTCATATTGATCTCCGGCACCTCAAAGCCATCCGCTCTCAGCATCTCCCGGATGGTGATCACGTCGGGGTGGATCTTGCCCCACGAGAGCGGCTCCACAGCGGTGTCGAGGATGTCCACGCCGGCGCGTGCCGCCTCGAGCATTGATGCGACGGAGAAGCCGGGACCGATGTGGCCGTGGTACTCGATCACGATGTCGGGGTGCGACTCCTTGATCCGCCGGACGATCTGGCCAATGACTGTCGGTCGACCGATGCCGGCCATATCCTTGAGACAGATCTCCTCCGCCCCCGCCTCGATGAGTGTGTCGGCGAGAGCGGCGTAGTAGTCGACCGTGTGGACGGGCGAGTGGGTGATGCAGAGCGTTGCCTGCGGGGTCATCCCCGCCTCCTTGGCGTACCGGATCGAGGGAATGACGTTGCGGGGGTCATTGAGCCCGTCGAAGATGCGGGTAATGTCGACACCCTGAGCGTGCTTCACCTTGTACATCAGCCGCCGCACGTCCGACGGACAGGGGTACATCCGGAGGGCGTTGAGTGCCCGGTCGAGCATGTGAGTCTTGATCCCCGCCTCGCGGAAGGGCTTGGTAAAGGTCCGGACAGCTTGGTTGGGGTTTTCACCGGCGAGCAGCTGGACCTGCTCAAAGGCGCCTCCATTTGTCTCCACTCGGGAGAAGCAGCCCATATCAATGATCGCCGGGGCGACCCGCTCCAGCTGGTGGGCGAGAGGCTGGTACTTCCCCGAGCTCTGGAACATGTCTCGGTAGACGAGACTGAATTGTATCGGTTTCCTTTTTTTTGTCATAAAAAGAGGTGGAGTTACTACAGCTTGCGTGCGGCGAGGTCGCTCAGGTGGGAGCGCTCGCCGTGGATGAGATTGACGTGTGCAAAGCAGTCCTCACCGCGCATCCGCTCGATCATGTAGGCGAGGCCGTTGCTCCTGCTGTCGAGGTAGGGGGAGTCGATCTGCTGCACGTCTCCGGTGAAGATCATGCGGGCGTGGTCGCCGGCGCGGGTGATGATGGTCTTGATCTCCTGGGGCGTGAGGTTTTGCGCCTCGTCGACGATGAAGATCACATCGCCGAGACTACGACCACGGATGTAGGCAAGTGCCTCGACCACTAAGCGCTCATCGCCCAGCATAGCGTCGATCTCCTGTGCAGCGGCAGACCCGGTGCCGAGCTGTGACTTGATCACATTGAGATTGTCGAAGAGCGGCTGCATATAGGGCATGATCTTCTGCTTATAGTCCCCCGGGAGGAAGCCGATATCCTTGTCGGCAAGGGAGACGATCGGTCGGGCGAGGAGGATCTGGCGGTAGTCCTCGGCCTGTGCGAGGGCGGCGGCGAGGGCGAGCAGCGTCTTACCCGTACCGGCGGTACCGGTGAGGGCGACGAGGGAGAGGGACTGGTCCATCAGCACATCGAAGGCGAGCGCCTGCTCCGCATTGCGTGGAGTGATGCCGTAGTAGCTCTTCTTCTCCACCGTACGGATGGTCTTCGCCTCGTTGTCCACGCGACAGAGTGCGGAGGAGTTGGGAGCCTTGAGGACAAAGGTCTGATTGGGCACCACGGTGACCGGCAGGGAGAGCTCCTCCACGGGTACGCCCTTGCCACCGGCGACGTAGAGGCTGTCCACGGCGCTGTCGTCGGCGATCTCTATCTCGTGCTGCTCGGGTCGATTGGGGTCCTCCTGCCGGGTCTTGTCGGTCGTGTAGTCCTCCGCCTCGAGCCCGAGGGAGAGTGCCTTGAGTCGCATATTGACGTCCTTGCTCACGAGGACCGTCTCCTCGCCGTGACGCTCGTCCATCAGCGTCAGCGCGGTGGAGATGATTCGGTGATCCTTGATGTCCTCCCCAAAGGCTGCCTGCACCTTGGGGTGGTGCTGTCCCTCGGTCAGGATGTAGACCCGTCCGCCGTCGGCATTGACCGCTATGCCGTTGGTGATGAAGTCGTGGAGCTTGCTCCCTTTCTCCTTCGTGTCCTTCTCCGTCTCCTCCTGGATCGCCTTGTCGACGATGCGGGTAAAGGCACGCGCATTGTAATTGATCTGCTCGTAGCCTTTCTTGAATTTATCCACCTCCTCAAGGACGGCGATGGGGATGTAGACGTTGTTTTCCTGAAAATTCTTCACGCACTGGTAGTCGTGAAGGATCACGTTGGTATCGAGTACAAAATTCTTCTTAGCCATGGTTGTACGGTTTAGTTAGTGTATCCTTCGACACAAATGTAGCGAAAAGAGATCCAATTGTACATTCAGCCTGTGGCTTAGGAGAAGAATTGCTCGAGGGCGGAGCGGGTGATGCCGACGGAGGAGTAGCCACCATCGTGGTAGAGATTCTGCATCGTCACCTTGCGTGTCAGGTCGGAGAAGAGCGCGACGCAGTAGTCCGCGCAGTTGTCCGCATCGGCATTGCCGAGAGGCGACATCCGGTCCGCAAAGAGACGTAGCTGCTCCATCCCCTCGATCCCCTCGCCGGCAGTGGTCGCCGTGGGCGACTGGGAGATCGTATTGATACGCACGTGGCGCGCCTCGCCATAGATCAGCCCGAAGCTCCGGGTGATCGACTCGAGCATCGCCTTGGCATCCGCCATATCGCTGTAGTCGACAAAGGAGCGCTGCGCCGCGATGTAGGTGAGCGCCGCCACCGAACCCCACTCGCTGATTGCGTCGAGCCGCTTGGCGACCGAGAGCATCTTGTGGAAGGACACCGCAGAGATGTCGAGGGTCTTCTCATAATTCTTGTAGCTGAGCTCCTCGTAAGGGATCCGCTTGCGGATGTTGGGACTCATGCCGATGGAGTGGAGCACAAAGTCGATCCTCCCGCCCAGCTGCTCCATCGCCTGCGTGAAGACCTGCTCCAGCTCTTCGACCGAAGTGGCGTCCGCCGGGATGACGATGCTCCCGGTCTCCTCTGCCAGCCGGTCGAGCGTGCCGAAGCGCAGCGCCGCGGCAGTATTCGAGAGGGCGAGAGTGGCGCCCTCCTCATGGCAGCGCTGTGCCACCCTCCAGGCGATGGACTTCTCATTGAGCGCCCCAAATATGATCCCCCTCTTCCCCTTAAGCAATCCGTATGACATGATAATCTATGGCTTATGAAAAACGACTCAGCAAAGTTAAGTATAATGCGCTACACCCTACCGACTGCCACTGTGCAACGAACGCCGGCTACTTCACTCCCAGCTCATTGCCACTCCCGACAGATCCTGGTAGCGTCATCCCGGATGAGCGGAAGTGGTACATTGCCGGAGAGAGATAATTTCGTACCTTTGCGGTGCCTTACCCCCTGGGGGTAGGGCGGGTGGCGAAGAAGCTGTCCCTTGCCGAAATAGCTCAGTTGGTAGAGCGACGCATTCGTAATGCGTAGGTCACGAGTTCGAGTCTCGTTTTCGGCTCTCCCTCCCCCGAGAGCGTCTGCGGATGATTTTTTTACACAGACCATCACACTACGGACCCACGCTATGGCAAATATCCTCCAAATGCTCTCCCCGGAGATGAGAGAGATCCTCCGATCGCAAAACATCTGGCCAGATCAGGTGCTCTACCTGACTCGGTCGGATCAGCGGCTTGATATGTTTGCCCTCGGGCAGCGCCACTTCGAGATCTTCCTGCAGACCGAGGAGTACTTTCGTCAAATGGTGTCTATGGCGGACCGCAAGGAGCGTAGTGCGGGCTTCAACGTGCTTCCCCGCAAGTTTCGTGCGGTCCTCTATGAGTCCGATGACACCGCCGAGTCGCGTCGGCTGCTCCTCTCTCTGCCACAGACCGATATCCCCGGGCTGCGGGATCTCTACCCCATGCTGATATGGACCACGGATGAGGAGCAGAGCCTGCTGGAGAGCCTGGGGGATGATATCGCCCTCCAGGCCTACCGAGACGGCTATATGGATGGCATGCCTATCGTCGCTCTGATGACCGGCGAGGTGCTTGCGGATGATGATCCCCGTGGGGAGGAGAAGGAGAGACGCCGGGCAGAAGCGGTCCCGGAGCAGCTCTTCGCCTCTATAGACGATCAGACCGAAGTGGGAGAGACGGTGCAGGCGGAGATGAAGGAGAAGGGGATCCTCCCGGAGGATCTGCTGATGGTCCGGGTCGGAGATGAGACAATGGACAGTCTCTCAGATGGGAGGGTCCACGGCATCCTCCTGCGCTACGAGGATGAGAATATGGATCGGCTCTATCAGCAGGTCGCCTCAGATAGTCCCCTCGGTGCGGACACCCGCACCCCCCGACCCTTCAAGGCCTGCTTACTGAGGGACAATCGTGGGGCGGAGAAGCTCTACAGGCTGGAGGTACCGCCCAAGTTAGATCCGGACGAACCGGAGCGACCGCTTTTCTTCCCACACCCCTCCATGCACGAGGAGATGGAGGAGGCTATCCCTTTCCTCTCCATTATGGCAACGGTGGATGCTGAGTATCTCTGCAGCTTAGGACTGACGGAGGAGGACGCCTACATCTTTATCCCCCTACGTCTCTCAGAGGCAAGTGACGACACGCAAGATCTATTTCACTTATGAACTATAGGAATACCCTCACCCTCTCAGCGGTGATGACCCTACTCCTGACTCTTAGCTGCAGCAAGACTATAGAAGAGGGGACACCCGACTACCCGGCCAAGCTAACCGACCTCGTGGATCCCTGGATCGGGACCGGAGGACACGGACACGTCTTCCTCGGTGCGAATGTCCCGCTCGGGATGGTTCAGCTCGGCCCCACCTCCGTCACGGAGGGGTGGGACTGGTGTAGTGGCTACCACATCTCCGACAGCACGATCATAGGTTTCTCCCACACCCATATGAGCGGAACCGGCATCGGGGACCTCCTCGACCTGACGGTGATGCCGGTGATGGGCGAGGTAACTCCGGGACGAGGGACGGCGGATGACCCGGCGAGCGGGCAGTGGAGCTACTCCGACCGGAGCCGTGAGGTGGTCCGTCCGGGCTACTACGCCACCCGGCTCACCCGATACGGCATCGACGTAGAGCTTACGGCGACAAGCAGGGTGGGACTGCACCGGTACTCCTTCCCCGAGGGAGCAGAGCAGCCGGCGATCATCTGGGACCTTGCCAATGGAGGAAACTGGGATCGACTGATGGCAGGAGAGGTAAAGCAAGTGAGCGACACGAGAGTGGAGGGCTACCGCTACTCCACCGGCTGGGCAAAGGATCAGCGGGTCTACTTCGCTGCTGAGCTCTCCACCCCGATACGCTCCATCGACTACGGCACCAGCCCCACGCCGGGGAAGGAGAGCGACGTGCCTTACAACTACGCCTACATCCACTTGGAGCAGCCGACGGAGCCGGTTCTCCTGAAGGTCGCTCTCTCCCCCACCTCCACGGAGGATGCGTGGGCCAATATGGCAGCCGAGTGCCCCGGGTGGGACTTCGACAGCGTCCGCAAGGCCGCTGACGAGGCGTGGGAGAAGGAGCTGGGTCGGATGAGGATGGCAGCGAGCGACTCCGCCACCCTCGTCACCCTCTACACCGCCCTGTACCACACCCTCATCACCCCCTCCGACTATAGCAATGCGGACGGGTCATACCTCGGTGCTGACTTCGCCAAGCACGCCGACCCGGGCTACACGACCCGCTCGACCTTCTCCCTATGGGACACCTGCCGAGCCTTTCATCCACTCTTTTCCCTGATCCAGCACGACCGCATGGGAGACATCGTCGGTACGATGACGGCGATCTCGCGCGAGGGAGGCAAGGTGCCGGTCTGGCACTTCTATGCCAATGAGACCAATACTATGGTGGGCGACCCCGGCATCTGTGTGCTTGCTGATGCGATCGTGAAGGGTCTCTGCGATGAGCCCGACTCGGTCTATCAAGAGCTGAAGAGGACCGCCCTCCTCGACGAGCGGGGGAAGGATCTCCGTCGCGAGTACGGCTACATCCCCTACGACAAGATGGGAGAGAGCGTCGCCTACGACATGGAGTATGCGATCGCCGATGCCGCCCTTGCAGAGGCAGCGAAGCACCTTGGGCACGAGGAGGACTACACCTATTTCCTCAAGATGAGCAAGTCCTACCACCACCTCTTCGACCCGGTCACCGGTTTCATGCGGGGCAAGGGCAGCGATGGCGAGTGGCACACCCCCTTTGATCCTACTGCCTCCAAGCACCGCGACGATGACTACTGCGAGGGCAATGCGTGGCAGTACACCTTCCTCGTCCCGCAGGATGTGGAGGGGCTTGCGGGCTGCTTCGGCGGAGAGGAGCGGCTGATCGCCAAGTTGGATAGCCTCTTCTCCATCTCCTCCGACCTCACCGGTGCCGATGCATCCCCCGACATATCCGGCCTGATCGGTCAGTATGCGCACGGCAATGAGCCGAGCCACCACACCATTTACCTCTACAGTGTCCTCGGCAGGCAGTCCAAGGCGGCACCGCTCCTCCGCCAAGTGATGACGGAGCTATATCATGCGGCACCGGACGGGCTGTCGGGCAATGAGGATGCGGGGCAGATGAGCGCCTGGCTGCTCCTCTCCGCCATCGGGCTCTATCAGGTGGAGCCGGCGGGCGGGCGCTACTACTTCGGCAGCCCGATCATCGATGCGGCAGAGCTGAGCGTGCGAGACGGGCACTTCACGATCCGCGTGCACGACAATAGTGCGGAGAATATCTACATCCAGAGGATCCGGCTCAATGGTGGCGACTACACCAAGCGCTACCTCGATTATGAGGACATCGCTCGCGGAGGGATCCTCGACATCTATATGGGGAGCGAGCCCCGAGACTTCTGAGAGACAAGGATTATGAGTCAAGGAAAGAAAAAAAGATTAGTGGTGCTGACCGGTGCCGGCATGAGTGCCGAGAGCGGGCTCAGCACCTTCCGTGATGCGGACGGGCTGTGGGAGAATGAACCTGTCGCCGAGGTGGCTACCCATGAGGCGATCCTGCGGGACCCGGCACGCTGCATCCGCTTTGCCAATAAGCTCCGCCTCGGCTGCGCATCCGCTCAGCCCAATGCCGGGCACAAGCTCCTCGCAGAGCTGGAGCAGGACTACGACGTCACCATCGTGACGCAGAATATCGACGATCTCCACGAGCGGGCAGGGAGTAGCCACGTGATCCATCTCCATGGCGAGCTGATGAAGTGCTGCACCATGGACGACCCCGAGACACCGCTTCCCCTTCCGGACGGCAAGTTGGAGATGCCCATCGATGCCACCGACCGCAGTGGGCGACGGTTGCGTCCCTTCATCGTCTACTTCGGTGAGGGGGTCCCTCGTATGAGTGATGCGATCCGCGCCACTACAGGAGCAGACATTTTCCTCATCATCGGTACCAGCCTCGTCGTCTACCCCGCTGCGGGACTCTCCACCTGCGCCCCCGCAGGGATCCCGAAGTTCCTCATCGACCCCAAGCCGGTGCCTGTGCCGGGCGACTTTGAGCAGATCCACGAGGGTGCCTCTGCCGGAGTGCGTCACTTTGTCGACCTCCTGAGGGAGCGAAATCTCTGAGTGGTATGATGAAGGAGAAAAAGAGGATGGATTGGGCGCGACTCATGGCGAGTGAGCGCTTCGGGCAGGAGGAGTCGGCGGCCGAGCAGCCCGGGCGAACCGACTACCAGCGGGACTACGACCGACTGATCTTCAGTGCCCCCTTCCGCCGGCTGCAAAATAAGACGCAGGTCTTCCCCCTCCCCGGGCAGATCTTTGTCCACAACCGCCTCACCCACACGCTTGAGGTCTCCTGCGTCGGTCGCTCGCTCGGCAATGCCATCGGCCGTGCTGTTAAGGCTGAGGAGCCGGAGCTGCCCTTCGACTTCTCCGACGTCGGCACCGTTGTCTCCGCTGCCTGCCTGGCGCACGATATGGGCAATCCCCCCTTTGGTCACGCCGGCGAGCGGGCCATCCACGCCTACTTCACCGAAGGCGCCGGCACCCGCTGGCGGGAGAGTCTCGAGGCGGAGGGGGGACGATGGGCCGACTTTGTCCACTACGACGGCAATGCCAATGGGCTCCGTCTCCTGACCCACACCTTCTGCGGCAGACGCCCCGGCGGCTACGGTCTCACCTACGCCACGATAGGCTCCTTCATCAAGTACCCCTACACCTCCGCCAAGGAGTGTCGAGGCGGCGGACGATATCTGCTACCAGATCATGGATCTTGAGGATGCGTACAAGCTTAAGATCCTCTCGCGGGAGGAGTGCACCGAGCTGCTCTACCCCTTCCTCACCGACCCGGAGCGGGAGGAGGCTCATCGGGTGATCGACCAGCTCTCGGACGACAACGAACAGATCGCCTACCTCCGCGGCAAGGTGGTCAATCGCCTCACTCTCTCCGCCATTGACACCTTCCTCGCCCACCAGGAGGAGATCCTGAGCGGCACCTTCCACGGCAGCCTGATCGGCGCCATGGAGGAGCGACAGCGGGAGGCGTATAGAGCGGCGCGGGAGGTCGCCTTCGACCGGATTTACTACGCCGGTGAGGTGCTGGACATCGAGCTGGCGGGATTCCGGATCTTCTCCTCACTCCTGGACAACCTGATCGAGGCGCAGCTCCACCCTGAGAGGGCCTACTCCAAGCTTTGGTTTAATCGCATCCCCTCTCAGTACGACATGTCGTCGCCGACGCTATACGGCAAGATCCAGTCCGCCCTCGACTACATCAGCGGCATGACCGACGTCTACGCCCTCGACCTCTACCGCAAGTTTACCGGCATGAGCCTGCCCGCCATTTAAGCAAAAGGATAGTAATGGAAAGAAAAGACTTCGAGATCATGGCACCGGCCGGCAGCCGGGAGTCGCTCATAGCGGCGATCCAAGGCGGTGCCGATGCCGCCTACTTCGGCATCGAGGGACTCAATATGCGGGCCCACTCCTCCAAGAGCTTCACGCTCGAGGACCTGCCTGAGGTGGCAGCCCTGCTCCGCGACCACGGGATGAAGAGCTACCTCACCGTCAATACCATCATCTACCCCGAGGATATGGTTCGGATGCATGAGATCATCGACGCCGCAAAGGCCGCCGGCATTTCAGCCATCATCGCCACCGACATAGCCACCATGGCTTACGCCTACGAGCAGGGTGTGGAGGTCCACCTCAGCACTCAGCTCAATATCTCCAATGTCGAGGCACTCCGCTTCTACGCCCGCTACGCTGATGTCGTGGTGCTTGCCCGCGAGCTCACGCTGGACCAGGTGGAGCTGATCCACCGTGCAATAGAGGAGGAGCATATCTGTGGTCCCAAGGGGGAGCCGATCCGCATCGAGATGTTTGCGCACGGAGCACTCTGTATGGCAGTGAGTGGCAAGTGCTACCTCAGCCTCGGGGAGATGAATAAGTCTGCCAATCGGGGCGAGTGCAATCAGATCTGCCGCCGGAGCTACCTCGTCACCGACGACGCCACCGGCGACCAGCTCACCGTCGACGGCAAGTACATCATGTCGCCCAAGGACCTCAAGACGATCCACTTCCTCAATAAGATGATCGACGCCGGCGTCAGGGTCTTCAAGATCGAGGGCCGTGCCCGAGGCCCGGAGTATGTCCGCACAGTGACCGAGTGCTACGACGAGGCGATCCGAGCCTATCTGGATGGTAGCTACGGAGCGGAGAAGATAGCCGGCTGGGACGAGCGATTGGCGACAGTCTTCAATCGCGGCTTCTGGGACGGCTACTACCTCGGCCAGCGGCTCGGCGAGTGGACCGATCGCTATGGCTCTCACACGACTCAGGTCAAGGTGGGCATCGGTCGCGTCTCCCACTACTATGGCAAGATCGGTGTCGCTGAGCTGGTGCTGGAGAGCGGCTACGTCGAGGAGGGCGAGCGGCTCTTGGTGACCGGTCCGAAGACCGGGGCGGTCTTCTTTGAGGCGAAGCAAATGCTGCTCGGCGACAAGTCCGAGCGAAGGAGCCGCATCGATGAGATTGGCATCCCCTTTAGCGTAAAGGTTCCGGAGGAGGTTCGTCCAGGGGATCGGCTCTTCGTGATGAGGGAGCGTAAGAAGGAGAGAGGAAGCAAGTACTTCTGACCCATGAGACGCAAGACCTATATCTACCTCAGCCCCGTGACGGCGGTCCGCGACTACGAGTGCGACCTCCAGGGCGTGGTAAATCATGCCAATTACCTCCACTACTTAGAGCATGCTCGCCACCAGTTCCTCCGCATCGTCGGCGACAGCTTCTCGAGCAAGCACGACGAAGGATTCGACATGTTTGTCACCCATGCCGAGCTGGACTATCGCCAGTCCCTCAGATCGGGCGATGCCTATGTGGTCGGGGTCAATCTATCGAGGAGGGGTCCTCTCCTCATTGCCGACCAGGATGTGATCCGCGAGAGCGATGGCGTGGTGGTCTGCTCCGGTCGCGTCCACGTCGCCGGCGTGCAGGATGGTCGACTGACGAGGGGGGAGTACTTCGACTTCCTCATGGACTACTGCGACAAGCACCTCAAGCCCCTCCCTTTCCCGTGTCCCTCTCACTGACTCCTGCACAGCTTGCCCTCCTGCGACTGACGATGCTCCCCGGTATCGGCTCCACCATCAGTCACGCCCTCCTCGAGGACTTTGACAGCCATCCGGAGCGCATCTTTGAGGCGACGGCAGACGAGCTGGCGCAAAACCCCAACATCCGCCCCTCCTTAGCTCGGCTCATCCGCTCTGATGACTCACTCCGAAAGGCTGAGGAGGAGCTCCGGACCCTCGAGGAGCGAGCGAGTGCCGGGGAGCTGATCACTCCGCTCTTTTATGGAGAAGAAGGGTACCCTGAGTATCTGCTCAATTGTGCCGATGCGCCCCTTGTCCTCTATGTCAAGGGAACCCTCCCGACCGACGGACCGATGCTCGCCATCGTCGGCACCCGCCGCTGCACCACCTACGCAGCTGATGTGGTGGAGAGGATGGTGAAGCGCTGGGCTGAGCTGAGGCCCGACCTGGTCATTGTCAGCGGACTCGCCTACGGCGTCGATGCGCTCGCGCACCGGGAGGCACTCCGGCACGGCCTCCGCTCCGTCGCCGTGGTGGCGCACGGGCACTACACGCTCTACCCCTCCCGCCACAGAGACCTCGCCTCGGAGATGATCCACAGCGGTGGAGGTGTGGTGACAGAGTACGGCTACCATACCCGAGCCTTCCCTCAGCACTTCGTCCTTCGCAATCGCATCGTCGCCGGGATGACTCGTGCCACGGTCGTAGTGGAGAGTGCCCGACGGGGCGGAGCGCTGATCACTGCCGGTCTCGCTCTCGACTACGGGCGATCGGTCTTTGCTGTGCCGGGGCGGATCTTTGACTCCACATCAGAGGGGTGCAATTGGCTCCTCGCCAGTGAGCGAGCCGCCTGTCTCACCGATCCTGACTTTCTCCTCGATGAGCTGAGTCTCCTCCCCGATCGATCCCCGGCGCAGCGGCTCCCCTTCTCCTCCGAGACCGAGGAGGGGGAGGAGGATCCCATACTGAGAGAACTCCGCGAGGCGGGACCGCTGACCCTCAATGACCTCACCCTGAGGCTTGGCGAACAGGCCGGGGCACTCTCCGGGCGGCTCTTCGAGCTGGAGCTCTCCGGCAAGGTCCGCTCCCTCCCAGGCGCCCGCTACGAGCGCACCATGTGATGATCTCAGACTAATATCGGTATTAGTGAAAACTATAGTCGGTAATAGGTGACACTAATACCGGTAATAGTATTCACTAATACCGATAAAAGAATTACGGGATCGCTACCTGCTGATAGCCAGTTTGGTGTGTGGATGGTCATTCCGAGGGCAGGAATCGGCGGATTAACCGGGTAGGTTCTGATGCCTCAGCCCCCCTTCCCCCCGTCCGTAGCCAGAGGAGTGGAGGGAAGGCTATTCACGCAAAAGTGCTACATTTGTGCCGGTACAAAACACAGTGAAACATATCATGAGATCATTTACCCTCTCTGTCGTGCGTAGCGTCGTGCTGATGGCGACGCTCCTTGTGACGCTGCCCGGTCAGGCGGTCGTCCATGAGACCCCCAAGCCGGTCAAGAATGTCATCCTCTGTATCTCGGACGGCACCTCCCTCGCCACCCTATCGCTGGCGCGCTGGTATCAGCGTCTGACGGATGCGGAGAAGCAAAACCTCCTAATCGATCCCTATCTCTGCGGGACCATCCTCACCTACTGCTCTGACTCGCCCATCGGCGACTCCGCCCCCACCACCAGTACTTATATGAATGGTGTGCCGGGCCTTGCCGGTCAGGTGAGCACTTATCCCGTTCTACACGGTGAGGCGGACCTCCTTCCCTACGACTCGCTCTGGCAGAGACGCCCCCTCGTGCCGCTCTGGCAGGCGCTTCGCATGGAGCAGGGACGCAAGACCGGTATCGTGGTGACCTGCGAGTTTCCCCACGCCACCCCTGCCGACTGTACCTCTTCCTCGTACAAGAGGAGTAAGTACGACTGGATCGTCCCCCAGATGGTCCACAATCAGATCGACGTTCTCTACGGCGGCGGTGCTTCGCTCATAAAGCCTGAGTACCGCAAGTACCTAGAGGAGCGCGGCTGGAGCGTCTTCACCGAGCCGGGTAAGGCGGCGCTTGACTATCAGGGAGAGAAGGTATGGGGTCTCTTCGCTCCAATGGATATGCCCTTTGACCTCGACCGGGACCCCGCCGTGATGCCCTCGCTCGAGGAGATGACGAAGAGTGCGCTCCGGGTCCTGGACACCAATAACGACAAGGGTTTCGTCCTGATGATCGAGGGGTCCAAGGTGGACTGGGCGGCTCACGCCAATGACCCTGTCGGCATGGCGACCGAGTTCCTCGGCTTTGATCGCGCAGTCAAGGCTGCGATCGACTTTGCCAAGAAGGACGGCAATACCGTCGTCCTGATGACCGCCGATCACGGCAATAGCGGCATCGCCCTCGGGACCGACAACCTCGGTCACACTTATGCTCAGACGTCGGCGTCCAAGCTCTTTGGTCCCATCACGCAGATCAAGCTCACCGCATCGGGACTGGCCGAGCGCCTGATTGCCTCTCCGGAGGAGGAGATCGAACAGATCTGGCGGGAGGTGACCACTCGCGAGCTCCCCGCAGACCAGCTGCCGATCGTCCGCGCACTCCGTCGGTACGAGGTGGACAGCCGAAGTGCTGCCACTCAGCCGGCTGAGGTGAGGAAGAAGGTGCTGCTCTCCGACTACCTCTCTGCTGACCTGATCGACCACCTGAAGTCGCTGTACGCCTCCTCTCTCGCCGGGTATATCTGTCGCGCCTACACAGACATGACCTATATCGTCTTCACCACCCACGGGCATACCGGTGAGGAGGTGTTCCTCGGCTGCTACCACCCGGACTTCGAGAAGCGACTGGTGGGCTTCAATACCAACCTCCAGCTCCATGACTACCTCCGCACGCTGACGGCGATGCCGCAGACGATGAAGGAGATGTCGGACAAGTACTTTGCCCCCCACACGGAGGTCTTTGCGGGGTGCAAGGTGACCCTCAAGGGCGACCGCGCCGAGGATATGGTGCTGACGGCGAAGAAGGGCGGTCACACCTACGTGATCCCCGCCTTCTCGACCCTCTACACCGTGGACGGCAAGCAGAGGGAGCTGCCCATTGCCACGGTCTACAACGACGAGACTAAGACCCTCTATCTGCCTCGCACCCTCTGAGGGTAAGGCAGCATGACCAAGGGGTGGATCCATGGTCGGAATTATAGGGACTTCGACGGTATGGAGCTCTATATCATCGACCACGTGCCGACGATCTACCTCCTGGACTCGCAGGGACGTGTGTTCCTCCGTGATACCTCCATCGAGGAGATCGGGCAGCAGCTGACTAGTCAGGGGTGACGCATTTGAGTTTTACAGCTATGAAGAACGCACCTCTCCGAGGTGCCTCCCCTACCTATCCTCTCCTCGCTCCGCCCGGCGGAGCACCCTGAATGGGGTGCCTCCCCGTCCGACCCGTCCGAGAGAGCCCAGACCTGCCGGCGGTGCACCCCAGAGGGGTGCTCGCTCCATAGGCATCGGTCATCCGCGAAGCGGTGACCGATGTGCAGCGCCCCACCTCTTCCCCCACGACCCCTTGCGGGTCGCCGAGCAGAGTCTCCCCTATTACGGCGACCCGCAAGGGGTCGAGCCATCATGTATGCGCCTATACATCGGTCATCGGCACTTCGTGCCTCGACCGATGCCTATGGAACGGGCATCCTTGCGGATGCCGACGTGCGGAGTGAGCCAGTATATTGGGGCTGGGCGTCCGACTCGTCCGACAAGACTGCACGCCCGTCCGAGCACCCCGGTAGGGGTGCCTCTTTCATAGCACGGGTGTCGAGGCACGAAGTGCCGAAGACCCCGTGTCTCCCGTGACGTGACCGATAGGTGCGACCCCGATAGGGTGTCGCTCCCTCCAGAAGCCCTCCTACTCCGACCGACCCCTAGCGGGGTCGAGGGGAGGGGGGGACCCGTTGCATTCCCGGGGTCGTCGGGGCTGCGCCCCTCCGACACCCGGGCTATGCAAAACGCACCTCTCCGAGGTGCCGCCAGCCGTTGATTTCCCAGCGTCCCTCCGCGCCCTGTCCCACGAGGGTCGTGGCATATTGCGTCTGCCCCTGAAACGGACATCATTAATGGTGACACAAACCTTTGAGACTATTATTATTCCTATATTTGTGGTGTAAGAATAAGCAATCACCTTAAACTCATACTTAGAACCATGACAGCAGATAGTCAGCCCTTCTATGAAAGCGATAACATCGTCATTGAAAAATATGACCCCGCACGGCCAATCACAACCTCGCCGGCTATCAAAAAGACGTACGAGCCACTGATCCAGACCAAAGACAAGGACGCAAGGGATGACGTATACGAGAATCCTCAGGAGGGGCTCCAAGAGCTTGTCCTCATTGTTAAGGTAAACAAGACCTTTATCACCAATCGGATCTCTTCTGTCAACTTCTTCATCCAGTCTTGTGGTGACTGGTCTATTCCTCACACATACGATGGCATCAACCTACTAGACATAAAGCACGTCATCGTTGCATTCAACACCATTGCGCTGGAGGTGTACGAAGTGGCTAGCTGGGCTCACAAGGAGGGTGATGACACCTGGGTCTTTACAGGTCAGCCCATCCTTAGGCCCTTCTGTCAAGCGAAAGATAGCTACAAGAAGCTTCCTCGCCGACTTAAGAACCGTGTCTATCACCCTCTCTACGAGGTTATAGGAGAGAAACTCTCCACGAAGGAAAGGAAAGGAGCAGAGCTCGGAGTCGTCTTCTACAAATCCCTTTAGGCAGAGCCTTTTGCAGTAGGCCTGCATAGTCTAATCGATGGACTAATCAAGGTGCACCTCTCTCAGGTGCGCCTGCTACCCTTGACTTGTCCGATAGAGGCCGCCCCGTCCGACAGAGCCCAGCCACGACCGGCGGTGCACCCCTTGCGGGTGCTCGCTCCATAGGCATCGGTCATCCGCGAAGCGGTGACCGATGTGTAGCGCCCCCCCTCCCCCACGACCCCTTGCGGGTCGCCGAGCTAAGCCCTCCGGCTGACGACCAGCCGGTGCACCCCGATAGGGGTGCCTTCTTCATAGCCTGGGTGTCGAGGCACGTAGTGCCGATGACCCCGGGTAACCGACGACCCCCCTTTTCCCCACGACCCCGCTAGGGTGTCGCTCGTAATGGGGATCGTCAGAGGGACCGACACTATTTTCGAATAGGGTGGAGTGATGCTCTCCCCAAATGTCCTTCGGGGCTGGAGTAGAGGAAAGGTGCAGGGAGGAGACCCGGAGAGACCGAAGGAGACAATGACCCCCGGCTGTGGGGGTATCTTTGCAGCAGCTCCTCGGGACGCCTTTTCCACAAGAGGCAGCGAGGAGCGCTCCGGGTGGGGCGCTCCTCGCTGAGAGGGTCAGTGAAGCAGGTCAGGGCTTCTTGTATCCCGGCCAGTACTTCGTGATGTTATCGAAATGCTGCTGCGTCACTGTACGACGTGCGTAATGAGGAACATCCACTACAGGACGGATGGCTACACCATTACACCGTCGCCATTCCGTCCGGTCGCCGTTAGAGTCCAGCGTTCCGCCATACCTTCGCGGTATAGGAGCAGCCAAGCGATCCTTGTCAGAGTAAGGAGCCCCACCGAAAGGATCCCAATTAAACTTTGCAGGCCCACTTGGTAAATTATAATAATTACCATCATAAAGAGTTGCTGTCCTTACCCTGTGTGTTCCAGCAGGATTTGAAGAGTTAACCAACCTTGAAATATCCTTCAGCTCGTCATACTTCGGCAGACGCATACCATATGGAGATGGGTCAAAAGGAGACTTTCTCCCCCGCCCCATAAAGTCATTTCTATCACTCTTATACTTCTCAAGAGGCTTCGTTAGGAAGCCATCCCCAGTCTCGTCGGTCGTTGCCATCTCCCATATCCACTTCCAAGTTGCTCTGTTGAAAAGGGTTTCCTTCGGCTCTTCATAGAATGGAAGATGCTCGGTCATCCATACTGACTGATGAGAAACTATGATGGCCGGCCACTCAACTGACTCTCGCATTGTCATAGTAGCTCCTCGACCATCTGCCACAGAGTTTTGTCCTCTGTTGGATCGTGTACCACGCTGATTGTCAGGAAAAGAGTATATATGACCCTGACCATCCCAGAAGGTCTTAAGGTCCTCCTTTTCATATCCTCGCCCAGGCTTATAATTTATCTCCACCACTTGGACAGGCCATGGGAAGGGATCCTTGCGACCCCACTGGTAGGCAAAACCCATAGCATCAATATCCGCACAGTCGTCTTGAGAGCCAATGAAGTCAGCACCCAAGTTACGATCCAAAACCCAATTGGACTTTATACCGTCCTTATCTTCTGTCTGAACCATCTTAGGATACTCATCGACCATCCAGATATGCCAGCTCCAGAGATTGGGGGATCCGAGGATCTTGCTGCTACGGATACCGATAAGGGCATTACCACGTTTCTTTGCAGAGGCCATCTTATCACCCGATGGCAAGACGTAAATGTACCTCTTTATGACACCGGATACCGACCTGGACACTGAGCGTAGACGACTGATACCTCCAGTAGAGAGATCAAAAGTGCCGTCCTTACGTGCAGTAGGAGCACCCATATCTGTCCAGATAAGCCATGGCTCAAAGTCATCATCTTGGTCAAGGCGATGAAGTCGTATATCGACAGTGTTGCCTATAAACTGACGTCTTTGTCTTACGGCTGCATCCAGATCCTCGAGGGGAGTGGGGGAGTGGAGACAGTCGTAGTCAAGAAGCCAGTTATAATAGTCTGCAGCACGATTGACCTGAGATACCGGAATGAGAAGACCCACCTTGCTGTTAGCCTTAATAAGGTAAGTATTGGCTTCAGGCTGCTCTATAGCACTTGCTAGCTCAATGTGGAACGTGTAGGGGTCAAAGAGACCGTTCGGAGAGGAGACCTCATACTCTGCATAGCCGTGGAAGCGCTTAAGATCAGTGAAGTCTTTGGCGGTAGTAAACTTATGTGAGATGTACTTCGCTCCTTCAAAGTCATGAAGGGAAGTTTTACCGACATCGGGATCAGAGAGCAGATCGTTAGTACCATTCATATCCGACTTAGCTCCCACATACTTAAGTGTATAGGGTGTGTTGCCGGTCATGTAGAATGTGTGGGTAGCTCCATCCATTATGGCGAAAGCAGAGTAGTCAGGTAAGATCATACAGTCGGTCAATTCCTTATCGAAATAAGGGACTACATTATACTCAGCTTGTAGCAGACGAAGATCTGCATAGACTCTTGTGGAGGGTTGATCCTTAACCTGCAGATTGGCGTAGTAGGTATTGACACGTCGCTCAAAGAAGCTTGGGTCACCCTCGGACATATTTCGGTGCATCACAGGTGCCGTTACCACACACTCCCAGACATTGTCTCGGCCGGTATACCGGAAGAATCGTGCAGACTCCGGATCTTTGTAATCCTCTGGATCAGCCCATACTGGTGAGTAAGAGTTACCATCTCCTACCTCGAGGCTCTTAGCATCCGCTGTGGCAAAGTCATAGGAGGTCTCCTTGAAGTGGTTCTCACCATAATTATAGAAGAGGAAGTGGTCCGATCCCGCATGCGAGAGGAATGGAATGATATCAGAGACCGTATTGGGGTCAAAGTAGGGCTCCGTCCGCACGTAGAAGCGTCTGTAGCCGGGGAGAGGCAGGGGATTGCCCTGCTCATCAACGGACTTGGCCTTGAGACCACGCTGGCTCAGCTCAATGAACTGCAGCGGCACCTTAGCCTCGGGGTCAGAGAAAATGGCAATCTCGAGATCAGCCTCGCCGGACTGATGGACGCGCACGAGTCGGGTCATACGTCCGGCACGGATGAGGAAGCAGCCTTCACGAGAGTTTACCGCTCCCTGTGCGTCAGGCTCCTGCTTCTTTATATTCAGGACAAGATTGGTCGCCTCCTTATTCGTCGGCTTGCCTTCAGTGAGCCCCTCGAAGTCAACCCACTTAGCGAGGGTGTTATCCTCGGTCTGCTCCTTTCCTGTCTTAGGGTCGATCAGTTTCGTCGGGATCTCTACAGACCAGCCCTTCGGCCACGTGGTCTTGATGCCGATGTCCTGGAGAGAGCCATAGCGACCTACCTTCAGTACATCCTCGTCTACGGATAGGGTGTAGGGACCGTCGTAAGCGACCTTGCCCATCTCGGACTCCTGCCACGCCATCACCTCGTACCGCAGACGGGTGGCAGGAGCCTTGGCTGCCTCATCGGGGGTGTCAAATCCGGGAGCGTACACCTCTAAGATATTCACCTTGTAGCGGTAGTTGCGGAGGAGAGGCAGGTAGGCATATTTCCTCGCATTGCTCCTAGCGAGGAAGTCGATGCGGTAGTAGGTGGTCTTAGTCGCTTCGCCCTCGGTGTAGTCGAGCCCGACGACGAGGAAGGGTCGCTTGTCGATGGTGGTCGATGTACCATTGTCATTAGCTGTCTCGGGGACGTAGATCTCGCGACGGAGGAGGTTGGCACTGATCTTACTGCTGTAGTCCGCCATGGCGATCGTGGTATTGGACGTGCCGGCAGGGAGCGACGGCTGAGAGACCTTGTGGTTGGCAACGTCGTAATTGGCTGCTGCGGGAGCGACGAGACCGGTCTTGGAGAAGTTGTAGAGCCGTGTGTGGGAGAGCGTCAGCGGGACTTCGACACCGTAGATAATGCCGGTAAGAGGCTGAGAGGTCTCGCTGAAGTCCGGATCCTTGGCTCCATTATTCTCCAGCATAGTCATATTAAGCCCCACATCGATGCGGGCGACGGAGCGGAGCAGGTGGAGGGTCTCTGTGGCGGTCCCGCCGGTAGCTGAGATGCTTGCCAGCTGCACCTCTCCCCAGGCGGGGAGGAGGGTATAGGCACCGTCGGTGGGGTAGCCAAAGGAGAGCTTACCGAGGTCGGCGACGGTGGAGACAGCCTGCGACAGTGCGGTCTCAGGGAGATTGGCAACGAAGACTACCGTTACCGGCGTGGTAGAGGGCTTGAGGGTGGCGGAGATGCTCCCGACCGGATGGTCGTCCTTTGGGGGCGTGATGCTCTTGACCGTGCCCTCGTAGAGGATGGCGCTCTTGTCCCCACTGAGGACGAAGAGGCGACACTTATTCGCATCGAGGGTGCTCTCGTCCTCGACTTTGAGCGCTCGTGTGCCCGGCTTCATCGTCTCAGCACTGGGGAGCAGATAGGGGATCTGCACCTCCTGCTCCTGCCCCTCAGTGACTGAGGGGCAGTCTACTCCGGCAGGGTCCACTCCGTCACGCTCAAAGACACTATCGCGACAGCCGGTGAGAGCCAGCAGCAGGAGCAGTCCCGATAGGGAGAAGAGGAGTCTCCCATACCGCTTTGTGTAAGTCTCTATATAGGTATTCATAGTGAATGAATGTCTGATCATAGTGGATTTAGTTACTTGCCATAGCCGGGGAGGTACTTGGTATAGTCCGGCTCCTCCTGATTGATCACAGGTCGCACGGATGCAGCAGTGGCACGACGATAAGTGTAATTTGCAAGAGAGCCGTTTATTTTTGTTTCATTCCAAGTACCCGTGAAGTTATTCAAATACATACCCGCATGCTGTTTAGGATTTCCCTCTGCTATATAAAGTATATATGCAAGACCCAGGGTCTTAGTATACGATCCTTTATGGTCATTGTTCAATGCAGTATAATCACCATCAATAGTTGCACTTGGACGTGTGCTATTCAGGAATCCATTCTTATATGCAAAGAAAGAGTGAACAGCCTCCTGAACGTTCATGATACGCCAACCATACGGAGAGGGATCAAAGACCGTCTTACCAACAAAATGGTTATACTGACGATCGACACTACTCCCTACCCGATTCCACAGATAAAGGAACGTATACCTCTGTGGTAGGTCACCTCCTGAGGTATCCTCCATATATGGAGTACTCTCATAGAGCCACATAGCTGCATGAGAAACTATAGTTTCAGGATTCTCAACGGACTCACGCATACTCATTGTTGATCCAGCTGCAACAGAAGAGTCCTTCTGCCCCTTTTCTGATCGATCTCCCTTGGTATGCAACTCGAAGTAAAAACGGTTACCACTCCCATCGTAATACTCCTTGGGAACAATCAGCTCCTTGCCAACGTTCTTCGATAATCCCGGCCACTCTGCCATTGGAAGAATCATCTTCCAAGATGGGAACGGATCCTTTCGACCAAACTGGAACTGGTATCCATAGGCATCTGGATCTCTGTAGTTGTCGTCCGCGGTAACATCCTCTACCGACTTCTTTGCTCCAATGAGGTGACTCATTGTCTTTAGCTGAGTCGGCATCTGAGGGTTATCGGAGGGAAACTGATTTTTCCAGTAAGTATCGACGAAGCCTCCCTTCACATTCGTTGTCAATGCCTGGGGGTACTCATCGACGACCCACAAGAGCCAGCTCCAGAGGATAGGGTCACCATAAATATCCTTACTACGTATGGCAATGAGAGCACAGCCCGCCTTGACTTGCTTATTGAGCCGCACATAAACATATCCGCTAGGACCGATACCTTGCTGACTGAGCTCTGCAATACCAATCTTAGAGAGATCACCTCCCTCAGCCTTGCCGAGGTCTGTCCACACAACATAGGGTTCAAAGTCATCATTAGGCCCTAGACGATTAAGGGAGAGGGGCTTACCGGAGGGAAAAGAAGAGAGCGTCCTATCATGCAGCAGCAGCTTGTCATAATAGTCGGCTGCGGTATTGACGCGGCTTACAGGAATAAGTATGCCCTGTGTCTCCCCCCTCTTAATCATATAGGTATTAGCCTCTGGCTGAATAATGGCAGATACTAAGTCAATAGTAAATACATAGGGGGAAAAGAGATTATTAAGTGACTCTACACGGAAGCGTGCCTTATAGGACTGATTATCGACCAGGGTGTTATCCTTCTTAGTAGTAAAGTAGACTTTCTCACCTCTAAGGTCCGGGTCGTGATCAACATAGACACGGTCTGTTCCGAAAGAAGTAATACCTCCTCCGGGGTTATCTATGAGGGTAATCTTGTAAGGAGCATTGCCTGCAATATAAAAGTGATGCTCCTTCCCATCAAGGACGAAGATGGGCTTGAAAGGAGCATTATACCTTACAGACGTCTCGTTGTTGCTGTCATCAACATAGTTACTCTTGTACCGATCCCTTAGCGCCGGACCATCACTCGGCTCAACATTATACTCAACTTGCGACACCGTAAGTCGAGCTGTGGTCGTCTCTGAGTCATCGGAGATCGAGAAGTCGTATAGGTCGGTGTAGTACTCAAAGGGATCCTCTGGTTTCTTTGTTCTCTCTACGGTGACTATACACTCCCAGACATTATTCTCTCCGGTATAGCGGAAGAATCGGTGATCTCCACCGGCGGAGGGTTGGTTCCAGGGGGAGGTGGGAACCCCGGCTGTAGCTTTGGAAGCCTCTGTCAGGGTCGCCTCATCCGGAGACTCTGTAGCCATATCACCTTTTGTGGTGTAGTCCCAGAAGTAGAAAACATCATCCCTCCCGGCCCGCTTGAGGACGGGGCGGAAGCCGTCCCGGAAGTAAGTCGTTTCATTCGGATCGACGTAGGGGTCGGTCTTGACATAAATCCTGCGGTAGCCTCCAGCGGTCTCCACCGGTCGGTCACTCTTCAGATCCTTTGCTGTGGGCGTAAGACCGAGACCATGCTGGTGCAGCTCTACATACTGGAGAGGCTTCGTAGCCTCCGGATCCTGCCAGAGGGAGATGGCGAGATCCGCCTTATTCGACTGGTGGATGGTGATGAGCCAGCGCATACGTCCCGCCTTGACGTAGAAGTATCCGGTACGGGGAACAGAGGGCTCTTTGTCATTGGGGAGGATCGTCTGGATCACCGGTGATATCTTGTTGACCGGGCCGGAGGTGGTTTCGAACTTGACCCAGCTCGACTTATTCTCCGCTGTCTCTTCGTAGAGATTATTCTTATCGGTGGTGCCGGGGATAAACTCAGGAACCTCGATCTCCCAACCACCGGGCCAGGTGGTCTTGACGTGGTAGGTGGGTTGAGAGCCGTACATGCCGACGGAGAATTTCTCTGCCGTCACGGCAAGGGTGTGCTGTCCATCGTACATCACGTCACCGATCTTGCTCTCATCGAGAACAAGGACGTTGTAGGCGATGTTGGCAGCGGAGTACTTGGCTGCCTCATCCTTCGTCTCATAGCCGAGACCATCGACCTTGAGGATATTGACGAGGTAGCGGTGGTTGCGGAGGAGGTCAATGTAGTCGTAGTGGAGCTTACCATCTGCGGTCACCTCGGGGTCGGCATTATCCTTCTTTGCCGAGGTGAGGAAGTCGATGCGGAAGTATCGCACCTTCTTATCAAGGCTGTGCTTCAGACCTATGATCAGGTAGGGCCGCAGGGCATACTCGGCCCCTTCATGGCTCATACGACCATCGTCACCCTTCATCGTGGTAGACTTGGGGTTGGGGGTCTCTGCCACGTAGATATCACGGAGGAGGACGTTTTTAGAGATGGTGCTGTAGGTCAGCTTGCTCTTGTGGGTGATAGAAGTACCGTTGTAGAGCCCGGTCACTTGATTCTTTGTCTTATGATAGACCGAGGCATGGGGTGCTACGGTATTGCTGAGGCTGACATTGACCACCTCTACCGAGGCGAGCGTGTAGGTGACCTCGGTGGTGCCAGTGGCGGAGGGGACCTTTCCCTTTAGCTCGTGCGAGGTCTCCTTAAAGGCGGTGCCGGAGAGGTTGAGGCCGACATCGATGCGGGCTACGGAGCGGAGCATCTTGATCGGGTCGGAGATGGTCTGTACGGCATCATCCCCCGCGGCGACGAGGGTGTGACTCACCTTGACGTCATCCAGCTCTCCCCACATCGGTAGGATCTCGGGGGTCTCAGTGGAGAGGGTGAAGGTGAAGAGCTTGCTGATCTCGGCGCGGCTCATGCCGGTGACATTGGTCTTCATCTGCTTGGGGTCAAGGTTGGCGTAGAGCGCCAGCTTGAGCCCATCGCCCTCCTTGAGGAAGGCGGTGACGGTGCCCTTCAAATACCGATCTTGTCCTCTCATAACGGGTGTAATATTGCTGATCGGTGCCTCGTAGAGGAGCTTGTCGCTACTATCGAAGACAAAGAGTCGACTGGCGAAGGCGTTGATGAAACTCTCGCCAGAGGTACTCATCCCCCGGAGTGTCGTCGGGGTGGACATGAGCGGTGCAGCGTAGGGCAGTCGAACCTCTATCGTGCCATCGGGGGCGCCGGTCTCTGTCGGTGCGGGGGTGGGCAGATCCCGGTCAGAGAAGCTGTCACGGCATCCGGCGAGGGCGGTCGCCATAAGGAGGAGGACCGCCAGCGCATATGAAGTATGGTCCACGTGTCGACTCTGTATGGTAGGATCGTTTTAGGACCCTCCTGGATCTCCTTGCCGTAGAAGGTGAGGTCGATGTGGTAGATCGTATTGCGGCGGATGGAGTAGTAGTCAGAGGCGCCCTCTTCGTTGTGGATCGGGATGCGGTAGGTGAGGGTCTCAGAGCCATCGAGCTTTGTAAACTTCAGCTGAAGCCGGACCACCTTGTCCTTGTCCTTGTCCTTGTCGGTCACGTCACCGAAGTAGACCGCCGGGAGGTACATATACGATGCCCCCCCACCGGTAGGTGTCGGTGCACCTCCTGAGGTGAACATATAGATAGGAGACTGCCTCCAGAGCCTGCGAAGCCCCCCTGTTATGCCATTATTGATATCATCCTTCCAAAAAGGGTTCGAGATTACATTATAAAGGTAGCACATAGCTGACACAGCCGCGTAACTCTTGGTATCGGTAATTCCTTCAAACTCATCATCAAGAATTATAGGGGGGCTATATTTGTCCCTTGGGTACCTTGGCAAGCCGGCGGGGAGAGCGGAGAACTCCCCCTCGACCGGGAAGAGGGTGTAGGGATAGAGCTGCTTTTCGCTGGAATCCACGCACTCAAGGACGAGGAATTGTGCGAGCCTATACTTGGAGGGGTCAAACTTTGCCCCCTCCTTATCCTCGGAGAGATAGTTCGATTTAGTCTCGTCCGTGGCAGTGGTGAGAGTGACATCAACACGTGCCATCTGGCGCTCCATAGGGATCTCGGGAGTGAGGTTTACCCGATCATTGGGGTCCTTGGTAGCGGGGACAGAGAGCTCTCCGTAGCCTATGATAGGGAAGTTATAGTCGTAATCGCCTGTGTATGTTTCATGCTTGACCGCAACGAAGCTATTGATGTCAGTAAAGACTTTATTCAGGTCAGACAGTTTGAGCTGCTTCGTCTCATTTACCACATCGGTGGCGGCATGGCTATTGGCGACCAAGATGAAGGTGTAGTCGCCCGGGAGGAGGGTCATATCCATAGAGACCTCTCCTGCCGAGGGGTTGGTAAACTCCCGTGCCGGGATCGTGGTACCTTTAATGATAAAATTGTCTGGATTACTCGGATCCGCTACCACATCGTCGTGGTCGTAATCCTCAGCGAAGTAGTAGAGCGTCTTCTCGACCACGTCGCTGCCCCGCTTGAAGACAAAGACGTAGAGGCGCGAGAGGTGTGACTCGCCCTTCTGAGCGGGACCCTTGGTCTCAGGCTGCCAAGAGCCGGTCTGCTCATTGTCGACCGTACCGGTGACATTAGCGCGGGTGCCGGCGGGGGCACCGCCAAAGGGGGATACCTCAGCAGTGATGCGGACAGCCTGCTCGCAGGTGCCGACCAGCTCCTCCTCGCTGGGAGCGATGGACTGGTGGCAGGCGGTGAGCCCGCCGGCTAGAGTGAGGATAAAGGCGAGGAGCACCACTCTATTGGGTAGTAGTCGTGTCATAATCTTTTATCCTAAAGTCACATTGCGGTAAACCAAGTTCCACTGCTTGACAGTGACGGCCACCATCATCCACGTCCCTTCGTCGGTAGGCTCAAGCTCAACGCTCATATCGATATTTCGCTCGCAGAAGGCAGCCTTAGTATCGGGGGTAAGGTGGAAGAAGTCGCCGAAGGTGGTCCGGTAGAGGACCTTACCCTCGCTGTCGCTCAGTGTCAGCTTCGTCTCCGCTGCTCTGTCAGAAGCTATGCGGAAGAGATCCATTGACACAGTACCGAAGACCTTATCGCCAGCGATGTGGAGGGGCTGACGGTAGGTCACCTCACCGGACTGAGGGAGACCACTCGCGAGAAGGGCATTCTCCGGCGTGGTCACCTCGAGGGTGTAGGCTCCGGCGGGGAGGCCCTTGACGGAGAAATTGAGCGTATGGAGCTTCTCCTCCATCCCCATCACCAATGTATCGGTGACGGTACCCCTGGACTCATAGCCGGTATTGTCGTACTTGTCGCTGATGCCGTACCAGATCTCCGGCAGGTCGGCCCGAGTCTGCGGCGTCGTCTCGAGGGCGAGGAGCAGCTGATCGATAGAAGTAACCTCATCGAGACGATAGGGGGTAAAATCCTCGGCAAGGAGGGTGACGAAGGTGAGCTTACCATACTCTCGCACCACGACGTCACAGAAAGAGCTCGCCGTGGTAGGTGCGACAGCTCCATCGGGGAGCTCCAGCTTGACCCTCGAGCCATCGGTGCGGAAGGCCATCACACGGAAGTCCTTCCCTGTAGCGAGCGGGGCATACTTATCCGTCACGGAGCCCCCACAGGGATCGGCATACTGCATCTGCAGTCTGACGATCTGCGGACAGTCGCTCAGATCCTCGTAGACGCAGGGGTGGCAACTTGTGAGGAGGAGCGTTGCGATCACACCGAGGACGGAGATGAAGGAGATATTTTTCATAACTCTGTGTCAGTCATTGGCGTCGCCGGTCATTGCCTTGAGGTCGGCCGAGTAGTGTATATAATTCCATTTCAGGATCCGAGCCTTGATGCGGATCGCCTGAGGATCCCTATTGATCGAGGGGATGGTGGTCTCCGGCTCGTCGGGGTTGTCCTCCGGCTTGGGCATATAGGGATCGTGGGGATCGACGGGGTCGTAGTTGTGCCCCATCCCATCGATCGCAGTGATGCGGAGGTCGTAGATATTATTTCGCCGGGTGTCGCAGTTGTAGATCTTGCCGTCGTCATTCCGCTGGGCATTGAAGGGAACGAGGTAGTAGGCCTGCCCGAGGGTGTACTTGCGACTCTTGGTATTGCCGGCGGCGCGGGCAGCGAGGAGGCTATTGTAGACATTCCCATCATTGACCCCGACGTAGTAGTCGAGCACGCGGTCGCGCACCTCGAAGAACCAGTGCACGTCCCCATTTTTGAAATTAATCTTGACGAAGCGGTACCGGTCCCCGCCCTTCTGTCCCGGGTAGATACTCTCAGCGGGCTTACCAAGGTTTAGCTCCCCGGTAGCGGGATATGTCTTATCCTTATTGGCAGTGTACCAGTCCTCGCTCACCTCGACGAGATAGCGGCGAGGGTAAAACTTCGAGCTCTTGGCATCTGCGGGGTCTGTGCGGATCACCCTGAGACCGGATGGATCGACATAGGGAGTGGTCAGGGTGACCTCAGTATAGCCCTCCTTGTCCTTAGTCGTCTGACCATCCAGGGGGTCACCGGAGGACACCTTGTAGTAGAAGGGCAACTTCTTGTCACTCTCGTCAATCATCGCTCCACGCACGGCCTTGGTCTGGGTGAGGACCTTGGCGTAGGCGACGTCGGAGAAGGTGACTGCCACAGGATAGGAGGTGCGATCCGTGCTTGTCTCCGTGAGGGCGTGCTCGAGGAAGTAGGGGCTTGCGGGATAGGCCCCACCCTTTACAGACACCCCGTTGTTACCGGAAGTGTCTCCGGGACCATTATAGTCCTTGGCAAGCGTGCCGGTGTCGATCGTGCCGGTAAACTCGGTAAAGAAGAGGATGGGCTTGTCCTTAGCCGCATTGATACCTTCGTCACCGGTCATGCTCATATAGTCGGAGAGTTTGAAGAGATCATAGCTCCCGGCACTCTTGTCAACGGCAGAGAGGGTCTTGAGACGGGTATAGAGGCCGGCATCGGTATCGCTGTTGCTCCCGAGGGTGCGACGCCCGGCATGGTTGCGGAAGAGGTAGGCGCTCTTGGCACCGCCGACAGCCGCCCATCCGATGGGGAGGATGGCATTGGATAAGGAGACCCCTTCGGAGATTACGTCCGCGGCTTCGGGGACACCCACCGTTGTGGGTGCGTATCTCGCACGATAATCTTTGTCTTTGATGTTGTTTTTATCGAAAGAGACCGCCCCCTTGGAGACCACGCGCTCCACATCGATGGCGAGGTAGTTTCCGTTGGCCTTGGAGGGCTCGGTGATGCCGGGTATGAGGGTCATCGTCTCTGCCCCCACCGCTGAGGTCATCACGAAGCCCTCAGTGTCATTGGTCAGGGTCTTGAGCTGATCGTAAGTGACTTCCTTGTCAGCATAGAAGTCGTCCAGCGAGAGACCCGGGAGCCGTTGTCCGAGATAGACAGAGGACAAGAGCTCTATCGGTCCTGGGTAAAGGATGTCCTTGAAGAGGACGGTGTACTCATTGGTCGTGCCGACCCGCTGCGGATGATCAGAGGAGAGGAAGATCCCCGGCTGCATCGCGAGGGTGAGGTGCTTCACCAGATCCTCGCCCGTGTCATTAGCTCCGGGCACCTCGGTATCCTGCGCATCGGTAACGCCACGCAGGGATCCCGGGGCGCCAACCTCGGTACTGAGCGTCACCGTCAGGGAGGTTCGCTCAGCACCTTGATCGGGCTCGGTGCCGACCCCTCTCAGCCGGTCGTGACAGCCGGTGAGGGTGAAGGCGAGGAGCGCGATGGCTGCCGTCGTATGACTGAGCCATTTATTCATAAGCATAAGTCTGCTGTTCATATTGTGGGCAGGAGGGCGGTCAAGCCCGCCTGCCCTATGCCGGCTAAGCGCCGGACTTAACTGGAAAGATCTCTATCAAGAGATCAGCCGATCACTTACCGAGGGTGACGTCACGATTGACGTCGTTCCACATCAGGATCGCAGCCTTAACCATCATCTTGGTAACCTCCTCCTGTACAGGCTTGTTAGGATCGGGCGTAGGCTCGCCGGGGTTGTCACCGGGCTCGGGGATGTTAGGATCCTTCGGGTCTACGGGGTCGAAGTTCTCACCGAGAGCCTCGAAGCCAACGATGGTGAGGTCATAGATGTTATTACGACGAGTATCGCTGTAGTTGATTAGATCGCCATCTTTAGCCTTCTGAGCATTAGCAGGGGTCATATAAACCATCTTACCACCGGTAAACTTACGGTAGGTATCGTTACCGGCAGCTGCAGCAGCAAGCTGGGTGTCATAGATCTTACCGTCCTGGCCAACATAGAAGTCACCCTTGTTGTCGGTCACATGGAAGGTTACGTAAGCCTCAGTCGTCACAGCACCAGTTTCGGGATCCTTAACCTCAGGAACTGGGGTAAACTTACCGGCGTACTCAGCCTTATCCTTACGCTTGTCGTACCACTCCTGAGGAACAATTACGTCATACTCGCGGACAGCCTCGAAGTCAGCAGCAGCTGCATCAGTAAGGTTCTCAGGCTTGTAGGAGAGCTTGTCAAGAGCGCCATTGATCTTCTTACCTGCCTTAGGAGCAAAGGTGGTGTAGACCTTAGCATACGCAATACGCTTGAAGAGGATCTGCTTCTTTGCGGCGGCAACATCAGTACCATGGTACATAGAGTTCTCAAGGAAGAAGAAGCCCTCCTCAAGAGACTCCTTATTGGAGTCAGCAACTGTACCTACGGTCTTGGCAGTAGAGTAATAACCATCGAGGTAGTACTCTGCAGAGCCTTCAGCCTTCGGGTCAGAAACCTTCTGAAGCACAGGGTCAGTCTCACCATCAATGATAGACTTGAAGCCCGTGTAGATGTGCTTGCCCTCATCAGTAGCAAGAGTGCGGCTACCAGCGTTGTCGAGGAAGAGGTAAGCAGACTTAGCAGAACCTGCAAGAGCATACTCCAGCTCATAGCTGACAGTACCCATTGCCTTCAGAGCATCGCTGACCTTAAGAGCATCGTCTGCCTTTCTGGAAACCTGAAGCTTGGAAACGACACGCTCCACGGTGAACTTAAAGGTGTTAGCGCCACCCTCAACGTCAGCATCCTTCTTGTCCTTCTCGATGTTAAGCGTGTTGTTGCCACCCTCTACAGTGGAAGTCATCATAAAGCCCTCACCCTTGGTGAAGTCCTTAATGTTATCGAGGCTGATCGTCTTATCCTTCGTGAAGTCAGCCACAGAGAGCTCAATGCTCTTATTCAGAAGCAGAGTGGCGTTGGCTGCACTGTTAGGAGCGGTCTCAAAGATCTGAGACTTCCAAGCGTAGTTGTCACTTCCAATCTTTTCCATGTCAAGATCCATGCTCTGACCCTGTTTGAAGAAGAGGTAGCCATCCTTTACCTTATCCTCACCACCTACGCCGCCAACATCCTGCTGACCATTGGTGAGGGCACGGTTGGTAGATCCCGCAGAGATCTGGGCAATGACGGCACCCTTAGTGCCGGTTCCGCCCTCCTCAGGGGTCATGTTGTTGGTTTTGTTGCAGGCTGCGAAGCTGAAAGCCACGAGAGCCGCTGCAACGGTTGTTGTTACTTTTCTCATAATGTTTTGAGTTAGTAAAAAAGAAACAGTTGTTAGTAATATAGTAATGTATAATAATGTCAGTAGAACTAGGGGGGATGAGCAGAGAATCTGCTATCGCTATCAGGCAACACCTAACCTAATATCGGGATTAGGAAAACCTCCGATCTGATCGGGGACAAATCTCGCATCATTACAATCTAAGGTAAAACCTCAATATGCAATGCAAAGATAGCGCTTTGTTTGTAATTCTGCACCTCTTAATAAATTAAAAACAATCATGAAATGAAAATATTGCACCTTTCCCGCTACAGGACAGGCAACTGAGAATATGTTAAAGAGATTACTTCCTTTACAACAGAACATTATACTGACAAACACAATGTAAAAACACGAACAAATAGACAAAAACGAGCCTGTTTCGGGCAGGTCGGGGGCGAGATGGATTATCGGACAGGACGGTATATGCCCCAGGAGAGACATCTACACATCACATTGGGGATCAGTATGTAGCGATCGGCTAATTCTTTTACCGATATTAGTGAAATCTATTACCGGTATTAGTGTCATCTATTACCGACTATAGATTTCACTAATACCGATACTAAAGGAGGGTCACGCACGATGCGCCTTATAGATAGGAGGTCGCTCCCTCCGACGATCACCATTACGACCGACCCCTACCGGGGTCGAGGGGAATCTTCCGGTCATCCTATCCCGGGGTCGTCCCCCCGTCGGACGGTGCGGATGGGGCAACGATCCCTTCGCAGGAGTTATGGATCCCGACAGGGATCCCCGCTTCATAGCCACAGGTCGAGCCGCGATAGCGGCGATGACCTGTGGGCAGATCGACCTCTTGACCTCGACCGTCGTCGGGGCTACGCCCCTCCGACCTGTGGCTAGGAAGCGGGCACCCCAGAGGGGTGCTTCCTCACCGCTAGGCGCGCTGTCTTATCGGACGAGGCGGACGGGTCGGACGGCGCGAAGTCCTATCGGACGGCGCGATGCCTCTATCGGGAGGTCGTATCTCATCGGACGGGTGGGACAGAGTGGAGAAAATAGGGTATATTTACCCACCTGGTGCCTGTGGGAGGAACCACAGAATGGTCGTAGGAGACCATTTGACAAAGGTCTTTGTAGATATATTATGAGTAAGAGCAATACCACACTTCCTATCCTGATATGCGTCGTGGTGGGGATCGCCGCCATCGTCGGTCTCCTCAGGTCGACGACCTGGGTGACCTTCTGGATCGCCCTCGCCGTCCTCGCCATCGCACTGATCCTGCTGGTCGTCCTCTCCGTCCGTCCGCGGCGGGTGCGGCGGTCAGACTACGAGCAGAGACTCTCCGACCGTCTCTCTAAGAGAGAGAAGTAAGCCCTCGCCATGTATCGCCACCGAGCCATATCGTACGAGAGCAGCATCGGGGAGATCCTGCGGTATCTCTTTAGCCTCGATCATGGGCTGTCGGCGGACCTGATCCACCGGGTGCTGGAGATCCTCCGCCGCTCTGCCGATCAGGGGGCGTATGAGGCGAAGAGCCTCGACAGTCTGAAGACGCAGCTCCTCACCGCCGTCTCCGCGGTGGAGGAGATCGGCCTCCACTCCTCCTCTCTCCTGGCGATTCTCCTCTGGCGCCCGATGAGCTGCGGCGTGGTGACGGCGGAGCAGGTCGAGGAGACCTTTGGCTCCGATACAGCACACTTGGACCGACTTCTCCTGCGGGTCTGCGAGGTGTACGACCCGACGGAGGTGATGACGAGCGACAATCTCGGACGATTTCTCCTCTCCTTTGCTGAGGATGTGCGGATCATCCTGATCCTGATCGCCGACAGGCTTGTGAGGCTGAGACTCGCCGGGCATCTCCTGGGGGAGACGGAACGGACGGTGCTGGCGGACGAGGTGCACACGATCTTTGCCCCCTACGCCCATCGCATGGGTCTCTATGCGGTCAAGAGCGAGATGGACGACCTGGCACTCAAGTACACCGACCGTAAGGCGTACTCCTATATAAAGGAGAAGCTGGCGCAGACGAAGGATGCTCGCGATGCCTACATCGCCGCCTTTATCCGGCCGCTGGAGGAGCGGCTGAAGGAGGCGGGACTGAAGTTTCATATCAAGGGGCGGACGAAGTCGATCTCATCGATCCACCATAAGCTGCAGGTGCAGAAGTGCGCCTTTGAGCAGATCTACGACCTCTTCGCCATCCGGATCATCCTCGACTCGGAGCCCAAGAGGGAGAAGGGCGACTGCTGGCATGTCTACTCCATCGTCACGGACATGTATCAGCCCAATCCGAAGCGGCTCAAGGACTGGATCTCCATCCCGAAGAGCAATGGCTATCAGAGCCTCCATATCACCGTCATGGGTCCGGAGCACCGCTGGGTGGAGGTGCAGATCCGGACCGAGCGGATGGATGAGATCGCCGAGAGAGGTCTGGCGGCGCACTGGCGGTATAAGGGGATCAAGAGCGAGACCGGGCTGGATGACCTAATGACCGAGGCGCGGCGGGTGCTGGAGATGGGCGACAAGCTGCCGCAGGATGAGGTGATCAAGGACTTCCGGATGGACCTGTACGACGAGGAGGTGTACGTCTTTACGCCCAAGGGGGAGGTACTTCAGCTGCCCAAGGGGGCGACGGTGCTCGACTTCGCCTTCTCCATCCACACCAACGTCGGGAGCCACTGCGTCTCCGCTCGGGTCAATGGTCGCAACGTCGGGCTGCGGTATGTGCTGCAGAATGGCGACTCCGTCAGCGTCATCACCTCCGACAGCCAGAGTCCTAAGGCGGACTGGCTCGACATCGCCCAGACCTCCCGTGCGAGGAGCAAGATCAGGAGCTATCTCCGCAATCAGGACGAGGAGCGGATCGCCCTAGCGCGCGAGGACCTGCAGCGGAAGATCCGAAATCGGAAACTGGAGTGGGATGAGAGCGAATTTGCCCGGCTGATGAAGCGGCACGGCTACAAGGGCGAGAGCGACTTCCTCCTCGCCGTGGCGGAGGGGCGGTATGAGGTGAATCAGGTGCTGGTGGACTATAAGGCTCTCTTAGAGGAGCGGACCGAGAGCGCCAAGGAGTCGAGGCCTAAGGTGTCGGCGGAGGACTACGAGCGGGAGACAGAGCTGGAGCAGCTCTCCACGGCGGACAAGGACGTGATCCTGATCGACGGGCGACTGACCGGCATCGACTATGAGCTGGCTCAGTGCTGCCACCCGATCTATGGCGACCGGATCTTTGCCTACGCCTCACGGACGGGGATGAGGATCCACAGCTACGACTGCCCCAATGCGTCAGACCTCTTTACCCGCTACAGCTATCGCATCCACAAGGCGGAGTGGGCGGGTGTGGCGGCCGACAGGGCGGCTCACGAGGTGACGCTGAGAGTGGTCGGCGAGGACGACATCACGGTGGTCAATAATATATCGACACGGATCGGGCTGGAGAAGGGAGTCCGACTGAAGAACTTCCGCATCGAGTCCAATGACGGGCTCTTCCTCGGCTTCTTTACCCTCTATGCGGATGACGAGCGGTCGCTGAAGCAGCTCATACGCCTGATCCGCCAGGCAAAGGGGGTGAAGTCGGTGGATCGGACCGAGTGACCCCGGGGTCGTCCCCTCGTCGGACGGGGCGGACGACCAGCCCCAATATACTGGCTCACTCAGCACACCGGCATCCGCAAGGATGCCCGTTCCATAGGCATCGGTCGAGGCACGATGTGCCGATGACCGATGTATAGGCGCACACATCATGGCTCGACCCCTTGCGGGTCGCCGGGATGTGGTTGCTTGCTCGGCGACCCGCAAGGGGTCGTGGGGGAGGGGGTGGGGCGCTGCACATCGGTCACCGCTTCGCGGATGACCGATGCCTATGGAGCGAGCACCCCTCCGAGGTGCCCTACCGGGTCGTCTACTGAGTAGTCTTCCTCCAGCTCTCTCCCACCAGTCCCGGCAGGGTGGAGTGGGGGAGGGAGAGGCTGCGCCGTCCGACTCGTCCGACTTGTCCGACTCGTCCGATATGATAGCGCGCCGTCCGACCCGTCCGACCCGTCTGACTCGTCCGACTCGTCCGATATGATAGCGCGTCGTCCGACTCGTCCGACTTGTCCGACTCGTCCGATAGATGGCGAGAGGGGGCACGACGCATCAGCGTCGTGCCCCCTCGTCGGTCTATATAGGGGAGGATTACTTCTCCTCCTTCATAGCATTCTCATTGGAGATCAGCTCGCCGGCGGGGATGTAGCAGCAGACGAGGTTGCGGTCGCCGTAGCCGTCGTTGACGCGGGCGACATTGACCCAGTGCTTCCAGTCGTGGAGGTAGGGGAGGTCAAAGGCAGCCTTCTCCCTCGTGTAGGGGTGGCTCCACTCGTCGGTGGCCACCTCGTAGAGGGGGTGGGGGGCATTCTTGAGGACATTATCCTCCTGGTCAGCCTTACCGTCCATGATCTCCTGGATGTCGGCGCGGATGCGCTTCATCACCTCGACGAAGCGGTCGAGCTCCTTGAGGCTCTCACTCTCGGTCGGTTCCACCATGAGGGTGCCGTGGACGGGGAAGGAGAGCGTCGGGGCGTGGTAGTTGTAGTCCATCAGTCGCTTGGCGATGTCGAGGTCGGTGATGCCGACGGCGCCAAAGTTGCGGCACTCGACGATGCACTCGTGTCCGACGAATCCGGTCTCCCCGCGGTAGAGGACCCCGTAGTCCTCCTGCAGGCGGGCGGAGAGGTAGTTGGAGTTGAGGATCGCTCCGGCGGTGGCAGCCTTGAGCCCCTTGGCGCCCATCATGCGGATGTAGGCGTAGGTGATACCGAGGATGCCGGCGCTGCCGAAGGGTGCTGAGGAGACGGGGATGCGGTCCTCGCCATGCATCAGTGGGTGAGAGGGCTTGTAGGGTGCGAGCTTGCTCGTCATGCAGATACAGCCCTCACCGGGACCTCCACCGCCGTGGGGGATGGCGAAGGTCTTGTGGAGGTTGAGGTGGCAGACGTCGGCGCCAATGAAGCCGGGGTTGGTCCAGCCGCACTGGCCGTTCATATTGGCTCCGTCCATATAGACCAGACCGCCACGGTCGTGTACGATCTTGAGGAGCTCACGGATGTGTACCTCGAAGATGCCGTACGTACTCGGGTAGGTGATCATGGTGCCGGCGAGGCGGTCCTTATTCTCCTCCGCCTTGGTGCGGAAGTCCTCCACGTCGATCACGCCGCTCTCCGTCGACTTGACGATCACCGGCTCCAGACCGGCGAGGGAGGTGGAGGCGGGGTTGGTACCGTGAGCCGACTCGGGGAGGAGGATCACCTTGCGGTCCTCCTGTCCGTGGTCGATGAAGTACTCGCGGATGGTGCGGAGACCGGCGTACTCACCGGCGGCACCGGAATTGGGCATAAAGGAGATGTCGTCAAATCCAGTGATCGTGCAGAGCATCTTACCGAGGCAGTCGATCATCTCGAGATAGCCCTCCACCTGCTCTGAGGGAGCGTAGGGGTGGATGCAGGAGAAGTGGGCATTGGAGAGGATGAAGAGGGAGGCGGCAGGATTGAGCTTCATCGTGCAGGAGCCGAGGGAGATCATCGAGTCGGCGAGAGAGAGATCACGCCGACCGAGACGGGTGCAGTAGCGCATCAGCTCGGTCTCGGTGTGGTAGAGGCTAAAGACCTCTTGCTGCATGAAGTCGTCCTGGCGACGAACTTTCTCGTCCATCGCCAACCACTCCGCGGGGATCTCCGGCACGTCGATCTCAGTGTCGGGCTTCTTCGCCTCGGTGAAGATGTAGAAGAGCGTAGCGAGGTCGCTCACCTCCGTGGTCTCGTCGAGGGAGATGCCGATGGAAGTGCCGTCGGCGAAGTAGCGGAAGTTGCAGCCACTCTCCTCGGCGATCCGGCGGATGCGTGCCACCTCCTCCTCGGAGAGGTCGACGACCTTAAGGGTGTCGAAGTAAAGCGTATTGGCCTGCTTGTAGCCGAGCTTGCGGAGCTGACGGTCGAGGACCACGGTGTAGGTGTGGATCCGTCCGGCGATGTCCTTCAGCCCCTCCGGACCGTGGTAGACGGCATACATACCGGCGATGGTGGCGAGGAGTGCCTGAGCGGTACAGATATTGGAGGTGGCGCGCTCGCGCTTGATGTGCTGCTCACGGCGAAGTACATCGGCACGCCGAAGCGCTGTGAGGAGCCGAAGACGATGTCGGCGCCCAGCTCGCCGGGAGGCGTCATCAGCACGAGGGACATCAGGTCGGCGGCGACGGCGACGCGTACGCCGGACTTCTTTGCCTTCTCGAGGAAGCTCTTGAGCTCGATCACCTGACCATTGTCATTGGTATACTGGACGACGGCACCGGCGAAGGTGTCGTCGAGGGTGATCTCATCGGGGCAGCCGTAGACCAGCTCGCAGTCCCACTGCGAGGCGCGGGTCTCGATGACGCGGCGGGTGGTGGTGAAGAGGTTGTCGGAGACGAAGATCTTGGTCTTCGTCTTCTCCTCAGCCCGCTTGCGGACATTCAGCAGCATAGCGCATGCCTCGGCGGCTGCGGTCGCCTCGTCGAGGAGGGAGCAATTGGTCAGCGGGAGACGGGTGAGCTCGGTGATGACGGTCTGGAAATTGAAGAGCGCCTCCAGTCTGCCCTGCGACACCTCTGCCTGATAGGGCGTGTAGGAGGTGTACCAAGCGGGATTCTCGAGGATATTCCGCTGGATGACGGCGGGGGTGCAGGTGTCGTACCAGCCCATGCCGATGTAGGAGGAGAAGATCTGATTCTTCTCGCCCAGCTCGTTGATGTGCTCGATCAGCTCGCGCTCGCTCATCGGCTCGGGGAGGTCCAGCTCCTTGTCGAGCAGGATGTCCGACGGCATGACATGGTGGATGAGGTCGTCGACGCTCTTGACGCCGATGGTGTCGAGCATCCTCTTCCTCTCCTCGGGGTCGGTGACGCCGATCTCGCGGATGCTGAAGTCAGTTGTATTCATGAATCGATAGTGTAAGTATTTGATTAGATGATTTTTAGTGGCAAAAAAGGGTCGGAGGCGAGCTCCGACAGTGTAAAAGTAGCCATTTTCCCTGAGAGAAGAAAAAGAAGGCGGGCCCTATCGGACAAGTCGGACAAGTCGGACAAGTCGGACGAGTCGGACAAGTCGGACGGGTCGGACAAGTCGGACGGGTCGGACAGGTCGGACGGGTCGGACGGGTCGGACAGGTCGGACGGGTCGGACAAGTCGGACGGGTCGGACAGGTCGGACGGGTCGGACGGGTCGGACAGGTCGGACGGATCGGACGGATCGGACGGATCGGACGGGTCGGACAAGTCGGACAAGTCGGACGAGTCGGACAGGTCGGACGGGTCGATGGGTCGGACGGGTCGGACAGGTCGGACGGGTCGGACGGGGTCGGACGGGGCGATCCGACGGGGCGATCCATCCAATATTCTTACTATAATTACAGGGTAAAAAGTGCAACTTGGATCACATTATACCCCCTAGACAATGATTTTTGGTCGGAAACAATATCTTCAGGAGCTAATCTCCATCGATGATCACTTCCGAAAGATCATAATGACAGGCGATGATATTCACCGCAAGGAAGATGAGCAGGGGATACTCACGATAGGGCTTTTTGACTTCCTGACTGACAAGGAGCTGATCTTCTCCTGACTCATAGAGAGACCTATTACCTCCCTAAGCAGCCGAGAGGAATCACCCGGACTCCGTCTGGTCGGGTATAGGCCATTTCGCCGCCTGTGAGGAGGATCAGTAGGTCCGGCTCCCGGATTGGCATCTGAGTCTCCTTCTTATTGGCCATGCGGATGAGATGCTTCAGCTCAAGTAAGTGCTTGGCACCCTGCTCGATCTCATTGCTTCCCAGCTTGCACTCAATGAGGGCATACCTCCCATCCTCTAAGTGTAGGACGACGTCCGCCTCGAGACCATACCTATCTCTATAGTAGGATACGTGACCACTCAGATCTATAGTGTAGGCTCTGAGGTCACGTATGCACATCTGCTCGAATAGGAAACCAAAAGTTTTTAGCTGGGTGGATAGTGCCTCGGGAGATAGACCGAGGATTGCCACAGCGATAGAGGGATCTGCAAAGCCTCTCTTGGCCGAACTCCTAATGGCAGACTTGCTTCGGATTGCAGGGCACCACGCCTCAATGTTTTGGATCACGAAGAGCTTCTCAAGGGCTTTCTCATAGTCGTTGAAGGTGTCTGGAGTGATCCCCTGATCTCCAGAGGCTGTGATATCAGCAAGAAGCGTATTCTTCCGCGCAAGGGTAGAGATATTACGTGCGTAAGACCGTAGGATCAGCTGAGCTACTTTAGGGTCCCTATTCTTGCCATCTATTCTTGATATGTCATCGACGCAGATCGTGTTGACATAGTTCTTAGCCACAAGTAGCTTGGCACGATCAGACTTAATATTTAGGACAGCAGGCCATCCTCCGTGGCAAGCAGCAAATATCAGATCGGGGACGGACATTGGGGACTTTATGCCATCGATATTGTACTGAGGATCATCAAAAAGTCTCGTCACCGAGATCTCTCCCGAGGATAAGCCCATCTCCCACAGGCTCATCGGTAACATAGTCATACGGGCAATCCTTCCTGTGCCGGAATGTTGTATCTGAGACTTGTCCACAGTATTGGAGCCTGTCAGTATAAATTGACCCATTTGACCTCTTTGATCGACGGCTACCCTCACGGCGTCCCATAGGACGGGAGCATCCTGCCACTCGTCTATCAGCTTGGGGGTGTCCCCTGCGAGTAGCAGAGATGGCTTCACATCTAAGGTCGCAAGGTACTCTGATCGCATATCAGGATCCTGAAGACGGACGACACTCCTCGCATGCTGTAGGGCAGTAGTAGTCTTACCGCACCACTTGGGTCCCTCTATAAGGACCGCCCCAAATGCTTGCAATAGATCACTTAGTAAGTCGTCTGCTACTCGATGATAATACTCCATGGCGTAAAACAACTCTATATTCCTGTCACAAAGGTACTGATTCAGGTTCACTTAGGGGTTAGTTCGGCGATAAAGTCGATACTTTTGTGGTGAATTGGTCGATACTTTTGTGGTGGTCTGGTCGATGCTTTTGTGGTGGTCTGGTCGGACGGGGCGACGGGTCGGAGGGTCGGACGGGGTCGGCTGAGATAGGGCTGACTTGGCTATCGGTGGAGGAGGTGCTCCTCGCGCTTCGACTCGATCCAGCGGGCTACGATGCGGGGGTAGTGGTCGCGCTCGAGGAGGTGGATCTTGGCGGCGATCTCGTCGGGCGTCTCCTCGGGGCTGATCTCGGTCCGCGCCTGGAAGATCGTCCTCCCTCGGTCGTACTGCTCGTCGATCTCGTGGATCGTGATGCCGGTCTCTCGCTCGCCGGCGGCGTGGACCGCCTCATGGACGTGCATGCCGTACATCCCCTTGCCCCCATACTTGGGCAGGAGGGCGGGGTGGATATTGAGGATCAGACCCGGATAGGCCTCTAAGAGGAAGTGCGGTATGAGTGCCATATATCCCGCCAGCACGATCGCCTCCACCCCTCGCTCTCGGAGGTAGGGGAGCAGCACCTCCGGATCTGCCAGCTCGTCGCGGGTGAAGTACTTTACCTCGATCCCGAGCCGCTCCGCCCGGTGACGGACGTAGGCGTCTCTGCGATTGATCACCACGCAGGCGACGGAGAGCGCCGTCTCCGGGTGTGCGGCGAGGTACTCGGCGATCTGCTCCATGTTGGTTCCGTTGCCGGAAGCGAATATTGCTATCTTAGTCATGGTATGAAAATGCACGAACTTGTTTGCTTGTGCAAATAATACGTATCTTTGCATAGTCTAAGGGTGAGGTGTGCCGTGCGCCTATCTCATCCTCAGGAGACAAAGGTACGGTTTTTCAATACTTAATCACTAAATAAGAGATACCAATATGACACGTGACGAAGTCGCAAAGAAGGTAGAGAATATCATCATCGATAAGCTCAATGTAGATGCCTCTGAGGTAAAGGACGAGGCAAACTTCACTCTCGACCTGGGCGCTGACTCTCTCGACACCGTGGAGCTGATCATGGAGTTTGAGAAGGAGTTTGACATCAAGATCGAGGATGACGAGGCACAGAAGATCCAGACCGTCGGTGACGCTGTGGACCACGTCCTCGAGGCTGTCAAGGATCGCTGATCATCGATCACCGGAGCCTCTGCACGAGAGGCCTCTACCTCGGAGAGGGCTGACCAGCTGATGGTATGGCTCTGTCCACCTGACAGATCATAGGGGGTGTGTCCGTAGCTGCGGACCCATCCCCTTTGCTCGTAGGGGGAGTGCGAGATGATGAATGGTGTCCGAATGGACCTCACTACGCAAAATATCAGACATAATATGGAGCTCAAACGAGTAGTCGTCACCGGCATCGGCGCTGTCACGCCACTGGGAAATGATGTGCCATCGACGTGGGAGGCGGCCAAGGCGGGTCGTAGCGGCGCCGGTCCGATCACCCTATTTGACCCGGAGCACTTCAAGACACACTTTGCCTGCGAGGTGAAGGACTTCCGGGTGACCGACTTCCTGGATCGTAAGCTGGCAAGGAAGTGCGACCGGTACACCCACTTTGCCCTCATCGCTGCCAAGGAGGCGATCGAGGACTCTCAGCTCGATCTGGAGCGGGAGGATAAGGACGAGATCGGGGTGATCGTCTGCAGTGGCATCGGAGGGATTGGTTCGCTCGAGGAAAACCTCCTGGACTACGATGCGGAGAAGGGACCGCAATTCTCCCCCTATATGGTACCGAAGCTGATCAGCGACATGGCCGCCGGGCTGATCTCGATCGAGTATGGCTTCCGGGGACCAAACTTCGGCACCGTCTCCGCCTGCGCCTCCTCGACCCACTCCATTATCTCTGCGGTCGATAACATCCGCCTCGGTCGCACGCCCGTCTGCCTCGCCGGCGGAGCGGAGGCGGCGATCAGCGTCAGTGGGGTGGGGGGATTCAATAGCCTGCAGGCACTCTCGACGCGCAACGACAGTCCGGAGACCGCTTCGCGACCTTTCTCCAAGAGCCGCGACGGCTTCGTCCTCGGTGAGGGCGGGGCGATCCTGGTGCTGGAGGAGATGGAGCACGCCGTGGCGCGCGGGGCACGGATATACGCCGAGATCGCAGGCGTCGGCATGAGCGCCGATGCCTACCACATCACCGCCTCTCACCCCGAGGGACTCGGCGCACGGCTCGTGATGACGCGTGCGATGGAGGATGCGGGGGTCACGCCCGATAAGATCGACTATATCAATGTCCACGGCACCTCTACCCCCATCGGGGATATCAGCGAGGCGCGCGCGATCGTCGACCTCTTTGGGGACCACGTGAGCGAGATGAGCATCAGCTCGACCAAGTCGATGACCGGTCACCTCCTCGGTGGAGCCGGCGCGGTGGAGGCGGTGCTGTCGATCCTCGCCCTTAGGGACGGGATCATTCCTCCGACGATCAATCACGCTGAGGAGGACGTCGATCCGGACTTTGACCCGAGGCTCGACTTTACCTTCAATACCGCTAAGCAGCGCCCCATAGAGTATGCGCTCTCCAATACCTTCGGCTTCGGAGGGCACAATGGTACGGTGATCCTCAGGAAGTGGAAGTGAGCTAGGATGAGTCAGATAGGACACCTCCTCGATCGGCTGTCAGTGCGGATACAGACGCTGGGGCGGGAAAGGATAGCCCGGCGGAAGGTGACTCCGGTGGACGAGTACAGGAGGAGCGTGGAGCGCTTTGTGCTCGAGGTGACGGGGGAGAAGCCCGACGACTGGAAGATCTACGCTCAAGCGCTCACCCACTCGTCCTATGCCGGGACCTACGGCGGGAAGCAAAATGAGCGGCTGGAGTATCTCGGTGACAGCCTCCTCGGGGCGGTGATCGCCGCTGCTGCTTACCGGCTCTATCCGGATGAGGATCAGGGCGGGCTGACACAGATCCGCTCCTTCCTCGTCAGCCGTAAGCAGATCAATAAGCTGGCGCGCAGCATGGGCATCGACAGGATGCTCCGGGTCTCTCCCGGGGTCGACCTCGAGCACAGCGACGTGCCGGGGAATGCCCTCGAGGCCTTTATCGGAGCGCTCTATCTCGACAAGGGATTTGAGGTGACGGCCGACTTCGTCAAGAAGCAGGTGGTGATCTCACGGAAAAACTTGGAGTGCGTCTCGCGGCAGGAGGAGGACTATAAGTCGACCTTTATCATCAGGATGCAGAAGGAGGGGACGCCCTATCTCTTCGACTATCTCGGGGAGACCGAGGAGGCGCCCGGCGAGGTGACTCATCACGTGGCTCTCCGTGTGGGAGCGGATGGTGTGGTCCTCTCGGAGGGCAGCGGACCGAGCAAGAAAGCGGCCGACCGGATGGCGGCGCGCACTGCTCTCCGGCTCCTCGACACCAACTGACGATACCCATAACCCATATACAGAGAGGGCCGACCCGCATCCCGCGAGCCGGCCCTCCTCTCATACCTCTTATTCAGTAATAGAATTGATTAAATCAAATTTGCACACAACTGATAATCAATAGTGTGTGATGCCATACCGGCAGTGGCACTACTGGGAAATAGCTCAGAAAGTAATATTTGTTATTTATAGCCTCGTTGTTATATTGTGACCTTATGAAACAGGCGTGACGAAAAGCGCGAAGTTTATTAAGTGTAGAAATGATTAGTATTTTAATTGATTTGTCGCCAAAATACTTGTTGGAGAATGAATAATTGGTAGATTTGCACTTAGGCAGACCGTGTTTTTGATATGAATTGCTCTGTTCCGTCATGATCTATACACCACAGCGCCATCTACCCGATATGAAAATGAATAAGAGTCATCCACGCCACATCTCGCTCTTGCTTGTACTACTGCTGCAATTGTCGGGGCTTGCGAGTCCTCTCTCTGCTCAGGAGCGTAGCCCTCTGGTGCTAAGAGGAGACGAGGTCAGTCTGTCCTTTAGTCCAGAGGGTAGATATGGGCTGACTATATCCTCCCGGGATAGATCCTCTCTGGTGACATCTGACAGGACGCTCCCCTGGGATCTGCAGCTGAGAGATGGTCATCTGCCAGACTACCAGATAGAGTATGCAGGCGGTCACCTGATAGAGGAGGGTCTCGTCGAGCTGACCTGGCAAGTGAGTCAGGGGGATGTTACATCCACAATTAGGGTGGAGGTTAGACAGAAAGATAGTGACCCCCTCCCTGAGTGGAGCCTCCGTATCACCGGTCCGATCGTCCGACAAATAGACCAGATTACCTTTCCGAGGTTCAAGGTTCCCCGTGAGGATAGTATGGCGCTGATTATGCCCGTGGGGTATGGCCTCTCGAAGACGATCAAGGTGGGGACTGAGGCCTACCTCCCTTATCCATCCGGAAGTGGGACGATGCAATTCCTTATGGCAACCTCCTCGAGCGGGACTGCTTTTATCTCCACACGAGACACGGAGGGACACTTCAAGCACTTCAGAAGTGTTGCAGATGAGCAGTCAGTATCGATGTACGTTACTGTCCCTGTCTCAGAGGACTGGAGGCGTAATGATGATCTGAGATTACCATGGTCAAGTGTTATTGGCTATCGCAAGTCCGGGTGGGAGAGTACGGTGATTGACTGGTATCGACCCTTTACTTATCAGACCGAGTGGGGGGCAAAGGCAGTCACTGAGCGCGAGATCCCGCGCTGGCTGATGGAGAATGATCTTTGGATACAGAAGCAGAAGGAAGACAGCTATAGTGACTTGCTTCGTGCTATGGCGCTGTATGGTAATAACGTCGGCGTACACTGGTACCACTGGCACCATTACCCATTTGATACGCGATACCCTGACTACTTTCCTCCAAAGCCTCTGATCAAGGAAAAATTCCGTGAGCTATCCCATATGGGCGCTCACGTAGTACCCTATATTAATGGTCGTCTCTGGGATCCGTTGTCGGAGGCATTCCAGACCTATCGTGGTGATAAGGCGCTCTGTGTCAAGAGGGACGGATCCTACTACGAAGAGGTGTATCACTCGAAGGTCCCTCACCATGTCTCTTGTCCCTCCTCCGAGATCTGGCAGAGGGTGCAGGGTGATGTGATCGATAGCATCAGTAAGAGACTCTCCACAGCAGGGGTATATATAGATCAAGTGGCTTGTGCGGCACCTGATCTCTGCTATAATCCCGACCATAACCACTCTCTCGGTGGTGGCAACTGGTGGGCTAAGGGGTATCGTGATATGTATCAGGCTGCTCGTGCGAGGTCTATAAACGATGGACAGATCCTTGCGACAGAGGAGTGTGCTGAGTGTTACATCGACCTTTTTGACCTGATGCTCATAGTGAATACCGACAGGCGTGGAGATAATAAGCCTATTCCTCTCTTCCCCATAGTCTACTCTGATAGAGCTCTCTACACAGGATATTGCTATATCGCATCGCCCATTAATAATGGATCCTTCAAGTTTATCACTGCCAAGAGTCTCCTCTGGGGGAGTCAGCTTGGCTGGATACAGCCGGGAAGGATTGTGGCTGCAGATGCACAACGGGAAGCCCTTTTCCTGAAGCGTATGCAGCAATTCCGTGCCAAGATCAGGTCGATCCTTGTCGGAGGGCAGCTTCTCGGTGAGTGGTCTCCCGGCGAAGTCCCCCTGATGGATGTCCCCGGTCATGGTCAGCATCCAGCGGTATTGGGTGCCAAGTGGCGCTCCGCCGAGGGGAAGCCCTATCTGTTGCTTGTCAACTGGGATGATCAGTCTCACAAGCTGACGCTACCCACCGGGAGGAGGATAACCCTCGCTCCACTCTCCGCCTGGGTAGATGAAGTCCCCTGTCAGGAAAAATGAAATAATCGATCAACTCATACTATATCTATCTTATGAAACCCTTATCTATCCACGTCTATTCTCTGCTGCTCCTGCTTGCGGTGGCGGGATGCAGTAAGTCAGCTGACTCGCAGCCTGAAAATGTAATCATGCCGGAGAATCTCTCCATCACACAGTCGATGGAGACCGGTAGGGTGATACTCTCTTGGAGTGATCCCAATAGCTCGGTTGATGGCTTTGAGATCAGCTACAAGCCTGTCGGCACTGAGCAGTATGTGGCACTTGCTAAGCTGCCCGCCGATGCTCGCTCTTACGTGGTGGATCAGGAGATTGCTCCTGATGCATCGTACTACTTTGCTGTCGCTGCTATGCGCGGTGATAGTCGCTCATATCCTGCCACCTCGCTCTACAAGGTGATCAAGGCAGATGCAATCAAGGGCGTCAGGATCATACGTACCTATGCCTCCCATGCCGGGGTAGGGGTAGAGTATGAGCCTGCCAATCTGTTTGTAGGGGAGCGTAAGAGCTTCGGGCTGATGGTCACACGTACTCCTGACGAGTCAGCTGAGCCTATACTGGATATCCCTGCTCCTGCTGACTTGAGAGGTAAGTCGGGCTGTATGCAGATGATACCCATCACTCGCCTACCTAAGGATGCGACAGAGATTTATGTCAGAGCTTACGCTCTCGGTGATAAGTCTCGCTACGTAAGTGAGCCGTCTAAGGTTGTTCTCCCGGAGCAACCTGCAGCCATAAAGCTGGACTGGAAAGAGATCACCCCTGACGGACTTAAGGGCAAGGTGGAGGTGTATAGCACTACCTCTACACTCAATGGACGCCCCTTCAATGCCTGGTATGCAGTTGGCAACCCCGAGAAGAGCCGCATCAAGCGCAATGACCCCGCTACCAATACCTCGCTGACGGAGCAGGCCAAGCAACTCTCGAAGGCTCTTGTACTGGTGAACGGCTCCTACTTCTATATGAATACCACCCTCGGCATATATGGTCACAATGGGCTGAAGGGTGTCAACCAGCCCCTTCGTGGTTCCTTGAGGACCACGCATCCGGAGTACAACGTCATGTACCATGCGATGAGAGGATTCTTTGGCGTGACGAAGGAGGGAGATGCCAGGGTGTACTGGGGAGGATCAGAGGCCGGCGAGCCGCACCTCTATGAGCATCCGATGCCTATCCTCCTGGGAGAGGCAAAATACGACTCTTATCTTCCTGAAATTGTAGACAAGCCTGTAGAGTGGGTCCCCTACTATGGACTGTCCGGTGGACCGGTAGTACTCAAGGATGGAAGAGTGCCGGTAGACTTCACAGCATTCCGAGAGGGTGATGAGTACTACTTGGCCAATTTTGAGCTAATGCCCTACGATATTTTCGGATCAGATATTCGTCCGGATAGGACAGCGGTAGGCGTACGAGAGGATGGTCGCATTGTCCTCTTTGTCTGCGATGGACGTATTCCTGAGAGCAAGGGGGCTGACTTAGTGGAGCTCGCTCAGATCATGAAGGGACTGGGATGTAAGGATGCCCTCAACCTCGATGGTGGAGGCTCTACCAACATGTGGGTCAGTGGCGAGATCGTTAATCATAAGGACATAGTAGCTGCAACCGGTGACACTCGTGCGATCAAGTCGATCATCGGATTTTTTGAGAAATAACTCGGCTGCCTTTGGCGCCTGCCATTTGTTATCTCTGATATGAAACAGAAGATCACTTTAGTACTTATCCTCCTTATCCTTCCTCTTATCACTGCCTGCGGAGATGGTTCCAGGGAGGCGGATGAAGCGATTGCTCCCCTGATTGGGCTGTGTGATCGTCTTTTCCCGGAAAGGAGCGGAGCCTTTCAGTTCGTGCTTGATAGAGACACGACTTCATCGGACTCGCCGTCTCGATACAGCGTAGTTGCTGAGAGAGGTAAGGTGACTATCAAGGGAAGTGATCCCCTTGCCCTCTCTGTGGGTCTCAATAGGTACCTCAGCGAGTACTGTCATACCTATGTAAGCCCGTACGCATATGATAAGGTGGAGCTGCCCGGTCGTCTCCCCGATACCAAGGGACCCCTTGAGGGATCGGCAGTTGTCCCTGAGCGGTTTTTCCTCAACTACTGCACCTTCGGCTACAGTATGCCTTACTGGAAGTGGGCTGACTGGGAGCGACTGATCGACTGGATGGCTCTACAGGGTGTCACCATGCCCCTGGCTATCACCGGCCAAGAGAAGGTGTGGCTTGAGGTCTGGACGGAGCTCGGTCTCGATCCGGAGTCCGTCAAGAGCTACTTCACCGGTCCGGCCCATCTCCCCTGGCATCGGATGAATAATATCGATCGATGGGAGGGTCCGTTACCTGACTCCTGGCTGGATGAGCAGGTGGAGCTGCAGAAGAAGATCCTCGAGCGTGAGCGGTCCTTTGGGATGACGCCTGTCTTGCCGGCATTTGCCGGTCATGTCCCCCAAGAGCTTGCCCAGCACTACCCCGATGCCGAGGTGCTCCGACTTGGTAAGTGGGGCGGATTTGAGGAGAAATACGGGACGTACTACCTCTCTCCGGCTTCGCCACTCTTCCGCAAGATCCAGACCCTCTATCTCGAGAAGCAGACTGAGCTCTTCGGCACCGATCATATCTATGGCATAGATGCGTTTAATGAGGTGGACTCTCCCGACTGGTCACCGGAGTTCCTTGCCGATGTCTCACGGGCAATCCACACCTCGCTAACCGATGTCGACAGTGAGGCTAAGTGGCTTATGATGACTTGGCTTTTTTACTACGACAAGGAGCACTGGACTCCTGAGCGGATACGGGCATTCTTAGAGGCCGTCCCCCAGGGGAGCATCTACCTGCTGGACTATTACTGCGATAAGGCCGAGGTCTGGAGGGAGACGGAGGCATTCTACGGTCAGCCCTACTTGTGGTGCTACCTCGGCAACTTTGGCGGCAACAGCTGGCTCTGTGGTAATATGCGCGATGTGCGGGAGAAACTCTCTGCTGCGCAGGCCACACCCTCATCGGCACCTATGGGTATAGGCTGTACTCTGGAGGGACTGGATGCCAATCCGATCATGTATGAGTATGTGCTCTCTCAAGCCTGGACGAGTGCACCTACAGCTGATGACTGGATCAGGATCTGGGCGGACAAGCGCGGTAATAGCTCTGCGAATAATTACGTGTACGAGGCTTGGAAGATCCTCGAGAGCTCAGTCTACCGTGACTTTAGCAGAGGAGGTCAGGCGGTGCTGATCCACGCACGTCCCTGTCTGCATGGCTATCAGGGCTGGTGTACAGTGCCCGACTATGAGTATGACAACGATCATCTCCTACGGGCGTGGCAGCTACTCTTGCAGGGCTACACCTCTGCCGAGTCTCACCACAGGGAGCTTACCTATGATCTCGTCAATGTAGGTCGCCAGCTATTGGGTAATCGGTTTATGGAGCTGAGAGATGTCCTTACTAAGGCATACGAGGATAAGGATCTCGACCAAGTATCAGCTGTAGGACAGCAGATGAAGGAGCTTATGGACGACTACGCCTCTCTCCTCACGTATGAGCCCTACTTTACGCTCGGTAAGTGGCTCCGAGATGCGAGGGACTATGGCTCACACAGTGAGGCAGAGGCTGACTACTACGAGCGAAATGCACGCAGCATCCTCACTGTATGGGGGCAGCCGGGTCGTCAGCTCACAGACTATGCCAATAGAGCCTATGCCGGGCTGGTCACAGACTATTATGCTCCCCGATGGAAGCGATTTATCGAGTCGGTGGAGAGCTCTCTCAGGGAGGGTATCCCGCTCGATGAGGAGCAGTTTAGGACAGAGATGATCGCCTTTGAGGATCAGTGGAGACAATCTACGGGGGAGATCGCAGAGGTCAGGCCATCTATGCCCATAGATCGTTATGTGTCACTTCTTATAAGTAAATACTTTCCCTCCGGTGACTCCCGATAGGGATCATCAGGAGCTCAAATTATCAATGGGCTTATGAATTACTTACCACTACTATTTCTGCCAAGAGTCGGTATGGGCGAGCTGTTAGTTATCTTAGTCGTTATCCTGATCCTCTTTGGTGCAAAGAGGATTCCTGAGCTGATGCACTCTTTCGGGAAAGGGATCAAGAGCTTCAAGGATGGGCTCAATGAGGATCTGACAGACCCCAAGGACGATGACTCATCCAAGGAGGAGGAGTGAGGAGCCCGATTTCTGGGATAATGCAGAGGTCCTGAGAGGCGTACTTATCAGGGTGTTTATCTACTTCCTGGTTGCTTTTTCAGTTGCCTTTGTCCTTGTCCCCAGTATATTTGACTCAGTGATCCTTGGCCCCTGCAGGGCGGACTTTGTTACTTATCGCTGTATTGAGCGGCTCAGTCCCGGGGAGAGCTTCCGCACGGGGAGCTTCCCGATAGAGCTTGTCAATATCAAGCTAGGGACGCAGTTCTTCCTCCATATAAGGGTTGCCATTGCCATCGCTCTGATCGTCCTCGTACCTCCTGTCTTGATGGAGGTCTGGTATTTTGTACGTCCCGGACTCTATCGGGGAGAGGCCACTGCCCTGAGGTATGTCCTCTTGGGGATGCCGATCCTATTTTACCTGGGTGTCTTAGTGGGTTACTTCTTGGTATTTCCACTGACATTGCACTTTCTTGTGTTTTACAATCTAAGTGACCTCATTGCTAATCAATTGTCTCTGGAGTCCTATATGAGCAACTTCTTCACACTCATCTCAGCGATGGGCATCATCTTCCTACTCCCTCTGGTGGTGAAGTTACTTGCTACTGTAGGTGTCCTCAATGTCGACACTCTCAAGCGAGGTAGGCAGTACGCTGTAGTTGTCCTGCTTATCCTTGCTGCCGTCATCACCCCCAGCGGCGATCCGCTCACGATGACGGTCGTCTTCGTCCCGCTCTATCTGCTCTACGAGCTGTCTCTCCTGATGGTCAGAGTGGAGAAACCCGGAGTCGCAAAGTCGTCCCTCTCCGACTGATAAACTAAGTGGCACAACTGCTGATAACATCAAATAAATATCTATGAACTATCGAAAGCTTACTCTTTGCCTACTTCTGGCATTTCTTGCACACTTCCCGCTCATGTCACAGACAGCCATAATTGCCCATCGTGGGTTATGGAATGTCCGGGGAAGTGCCCAAAACTCCATCGAGTCGCTCCATCGAGCCTACGATACCAGGGGCATCTATGGCCTAGAGATCGATGTGCAGCTGACGAGGGACAGCGTCCTTATACTCTCACATGACCCCGATATCGGTGGTTATCGTATCGACAAGACCGACTGGTCTCAGCTCAGAGATAACGTACGTCTCCGCAGCAAGGAGCAGATCCCTACGCTGGATGAGTTCCTGGAGGCCTTGAGCTCGTACCCCGACCTAAAGCTTTTCTTAGAGCTAAAGACTCAGGAAGACCCAGGCTCAGAGCGCTATCTTGCAGAGCAAGCTCTTGCTATGGTCAAGGCGCACGGGCTACTGGAGCGGACAGCCTTTATCTCCTTCAGTATCGAGATCTGTAAGCAACTCGTCAAGTCCTCTCCCGAGTCACTCGTAATGCACCTAAGAGCTGACTATAGTCCCAAGGAGCTATATGCTATGGGGATGAGGGGAGTAGACTACAATTACTCCGTCTTCTGGAAGCATCCGGAGTGGTTTGATGAGGCCCGATCGCTCGGTATGTCCATAGGCGCTTGGACAGTCAATGAGCCTGCCACGATGCAGTACTTCATCATTCCCAGAGGGTTTGACTTCATGACGACAGACAACGTCATGCCCGCCATGGATGTCTTCGACCTCCTAAAGATAGTCCCGAGAGACATCAGCAAGCCGATCATGTAAGGTCGATTATTACTATTTTCAGCAAAGCCTTAATAGATAATTATGGAAGATAAGAGTAGAAGAAACTTCCTTAAGAAGAGCGCAGCCATAGGTGCTGCAGCCCTCTCCTCCACGCTACTCTCTAGAGCAGAGTCCATCACGGATGTGTACGGAGAGCCTCTCACCACAGAGTCCAGCCTCCGGACGGCTCCTATCGGTAATGCACTACCGATCACAGGGACCTTCCTTGATGAGATCACCCATGATATCCCCTGCCAAAACTGGGGCGAGGAGGAGTGGGATCGGGACTTCGGGTATATGCGTGCTATCGGCATAGATACAGTCATTATGATCCGCTGCGGGTATCGTAAGTTTATCACTTATCCGTCGCCCTACCTGATCAGCAAGGGTTGCTACCGACCCGGGCGAGACCTGCTCGACCTCTTCCTGAGGCTGGCACAGAAGCATGGTATGAAGTTTTACCTCGGTCTCTACGACTCGGGAGTCTACTGGGATACCGGGGATATGTCTCATGAGATCGAGGATAATAAGTATGTCATCGATGAAGTGTGGGAGCGCTACGGGAAGCGGTATAGCAGCTTTGGCGGATGGTATATCAGTGGAGAGATCAGTCGTGCTACCAAGGGGGCCATTGGTGCCTTCCACGCGATGGGCAAGCAGTGCAAGGATGTGTCGGGGGGACTCCCCACCTTCATCTCTCCCTGGATAGATGGGAAGAAGGCTGTGATGGCCTCCGGTAGTGCACTGACCAAGGCTGATGCCGTCTCCGTGCAGCAGCATGAGAGGGAGTGGGACGAGATCTTCTCCGGGATCCATGATGTGGTGGATGCCGTAGCCTTCCAGGATGGTCAGATCGACTACGATGAGCTGGATGCGTTCTTTGAGGTGAATAAGAGGCTTGCCGACAAGTATGGTATGCAGTGCTGGACCAATGCTGAGACCTTTGATAGAGACATGCCGATACGCTTTTTCCCGATTAATTTTGAGAAACTTCGTCTCAAGCTCGAGGCTGCTAAGCGTGCCGGGTACGATAAGGCGATCACCTTTGAGTTCTCCCACTTCCTCTCGCCCCAGTCTGCTTACTTGCAGGCAGGTCATCTATACGACAGATACCGTGAGTACTTTGGCATAAGATGAGGACCTTCTCTCTCCATCGTTTTGTCCGGGCTACCCTTGTCGCCCTGTCCTGCCTGCTGATGGGTCAGACCCTCTCAGGTCAGGAGAGAGCGTACGATGTGGTCGTTGTGGGAGGTGGTGTCGCCGGTACCGCGGCAGCACTACAGTCGGCCCGCATGGGGTGCTCTACCTTGCTCCTCTCTGAGTGTGAGTGGCTCGGAGGGATGCTCACCTCGGCCGGAGTGAGTGCCGTGGATGGTAATTACCGGCTGCAGAGTGGCATCTATGGCGAGTTTCGTCGTGCCCTGGTCGATCACTATGGTGACGATAAGGCACTTGCGACCGGCTGGGTGAGCCGGACTCTATTTGAGCCCTCTGTGGGAAATGCGATCCTGTCTCGTTTGGTCCGCCAGGAGACCCACTTGACACTCTATCTCTCTTCTGCTGTCTCCTCCATAGAGATACACCCCGGAGAGGGGTATCGTCTACAGGTAAGTAGACCGGAGGGCTCAGAGCAGGTGCTGGCGCGTCGACTGATTGATGCGACAGAGCTTGGTGACATCGCGGGAGAGCTGGGAGTGCCGTACGATGTGGGTATGGAGTCAAGGGCTATCTCAGGGGAGGATGTCGCTCCGGAGGAGTCTAATCACATCATACAGGATCTCACCTATGTAGCCATAGTCAAGGAGTACGATCACCCTATGCCGCTCAAGCGACCGGAGGGCTATGACCCGAGAGAGTTTGCTTGCTCTTGCAAGACGGATCTCTGTCATACTCCTGTCAATTCCACCCGCACCCTCTGGTCGCCGGAGGATATGCTCCGGTATGGCAAGTTGCCCAATGGTAAGTATATGATCAATTGGCCGATAGAGGGCAATGATTACTACGCCAATGTGATAGAGTCATCCGAGGAGGAGCGTCAGGAGGCTTATCAGCAGGCTAAGGAAAAGACCAAGCGCTTCCTCTACTTCCTGCATGATGAGCTGGGCTTCGATCACCTCGGCATTGCGGATGATGAGTACCCCACTGCAGACGGCTGGCCCTTCATCCCCTACCACAGAGAGTCACGGCGGATCAGGGGGGTAGTCCGCTTTGATCTCAATCATCTGGAGCACCCATACGATCAGCCACTCCCTCTCTATCGTACCTCTGTGGCGGTGGGAGACTATCCGGTGGATCATCACCACGAGGCCTATATCGGTGAGGAGGCGTTGCCCGACCTCCACTTCCACCCGGTACCCTCCTTTGCTGTCCCGCTAGGCGTAGTGATCCCTCAGGATCAGGGAGACCTCCTCGTCACGGAGAAGTCTATCTCCGTGTCTAATGTCGTCAATGGTACTACTCGGCTCCAGCCCGTGGTTATGCAGCTGGGACAGGCCGCCGGTCTGCTTGCCGCACTCTCCGTCAGGGATGGGATCTCTGCGGCAGAGGTCTCTGTGAGAGCTGTACAGAGTGAGCTGCTGAGGCGAGGTGGGTATCTGATGCCCTTCCTTGATGTCCCTCAGGGCGACCCTCTCTTCCTCCCCCTACAGCGCATAGGCGTCACCGGGATCCTGAGAGGTGAGGGTAAGACTATTAATTGGTCCAATGAGACGTGGATGCGTGTCGATGCTCCGCTCCTCTACGGGGAGATCTTCTGCCTGGAGGAGTACTACCCCGATGCGGTGGAGCAGATCCGCCGGTGGAGAGGAGCCGATCAAGAGGAGGTATCGGTATCCCAGGCACTCCGGCTGATGAGCCTGCTCTCCGGGAGAGAGGTGACAGAGGCTGAGCTCCCGGGGCAAGACCTAGGAGGGACGATCTCGAGGGGAGACTTTATCCTCCTCCTGGATCGCATACTCAATCCCTTTAGTCAAGAAGTGGATCTCTACGGAAATAAGGTGTGCCGACCCGACGGCTCACTAATACCGGTAAAAGAAAAGTCTAATATCGGTATTAGTGATCTCTAATATCGGTATTAGATCAAGCCCTTATCCGCTATAAAGAATCGATGTGATAATCACGGCATTATAATCAAGAAAAAAAGACATGAATAGGTATCTGCTTCCGATCCTGCTGCTCCTCCTCGGAGCACAGTCGCTTTACGCTCAGCGCGAGCTACCTCCCTTTGAGCCCTTTGTCCACTATACTATGAGGGAGTCAATGTTTGAGGAGGCTCCCACCCATGATGGTGCGATCGTCTTCCTCGGCAATAGCATCACTGATCACTGGCAGTGGCACGAGTACTTTACGCCACCCACCGGTGTCGCGATCCTCAATAGAGGTATCGGGGGTGACATCACAGCCGGAGTGCTCCACCGTATGCCTGAGATCATCCGGCATCAGCCATCCAAGCTCTTCCTGATGATTGGTATCAACGACCTCATCGGCTCTAAGCCCAATGCTCAGATCATTGCTAATATCGAGCATATCCTGAGTATCCTGAAGAGTCAGTGCCCTGACACGAAGATCTTCCTCGAGAGTATACTTCCGATCAATCGGGAGATCTTCAAGACTGACACGCCCTCAGTAAGCACCGATAATATCCGTCAGGTCAATGCCGAGCTCTCAGCCCTTGCTAAGAGGATGGACTGTACCTACCTGGATATTTTCTCTCTCCTGATAGACCCGGAGACAGATATGCTACGCGCCTCATATACACGTGATGGCATCCATCTGACTGCTAAGGGCTATCGTCTATGGATCAATGAGATAACCCCCTTAGTGGAGAAGTAAAGCAACAAGATGGAGAAGAAAGAGACCAACTACGGCTACCTGCTCTTCCTGGCGATAATTGCTGCTCTCGGAGGCTTCCTCTTTGGCTACGATACGGCAGTTATCTCGGGGACCATTCCTCTCGTGGTAGGGCAGTATGGCTTAGATACCATGTCGCAGGGCTGGTACGTGGGCTGCGCTTTGGTAGGATCGATTATTGGGGTGCTATGCGCCGGGATCCTGAGTGATGGGATAGGGCGCAAGTGGAGTATGCTGCTCTCTGCGGTCCTCTTCACTACCTCTGCGGTAGGCTGTGCAGTCAGCCACTCATTTGATCAGCTGGTGGTCTATCGTATCATAGGAGGGATGGGGATCGGCGTCGTGTCGATCGTCTCGCCACTCTATATCTCTGAGATATCTATCCCTAAGTATCGCGGACGGATGGTGGCGCTCTATCAGCTGGCCGTCACTATTGGTTTCCTCGGAGCATATCTCATCAATTTTGCACTCCTCAGATGGTCCTCCTCTGATCCGACCCTCTCCGGAGACTGGATGCAACTCATCTTCTCCACAGAGGTCTGGCGTGGGATGCTGGGGATGGAGACGATCCCTGCTCTGCTCTTCCTTGTGGCTATACTATTTATCCCCGAGAGTCCCCGATGGCTCATCCTGAGACATAAGGACGACCGGGCAAGGGAGATCCTACGCACTATGCATAGGGACCCTGAGGTGGTCGAGAGTCAGATGAGTGAGACGAGAGCAGCTATCGCAGCAACATCCGCTGAGCAGAGCTCTCTCCGGCTCCTGAGGGAGCCGGCTGTCCTCCGCCCGGTCTTGATCGGGGTGGCGATCGCTATGCTTGGACAATTTATGGGAGTCAATGCTGTGCTCTACTATGGTCCATCTATCTTTGAGGGTGCCGGGCTGGCAGCGCAGGACTCTCTGTGGTATCAGGTGTGGATCGGTATAGTAAATGTACTTACCACAGTGCTTGCGATCTTCCTTATCGACAAGGTGGGGCGGAAGACTCTGGTCTACTATGGCGTGTCAGGTATGATCGTGTCGCTGGTGCTGATAGGGCTATACTTCCTGTATGGTGAGGCGATCGGCATCTCGTCCACCTGGTTGCTGGTCTTCTTCCTGGCATACATATTCTTCTGTGCGGGGTCTATCAGCGCGGTGATCTTTGTCTTCCTCTCAGAGATGTATCCGACCCGCATCCGAGGTCTGGCGATGTCCTTGGCGGGTCTCTCGCTATGGATCGGGACCTACCTGATTGGTCAGCTTACGCCCTGGATGCTGGAGACACTGACGCCCTCGGGGACCTTTTTCCTCTTTGCACTCATGTGCCTGCCCTACCTCTATATCGTGTGGAGGCTCATGCCGGAGACTACCGGTAAGAGTCTGGAGGAGATCGAGCGCTTCTGGTTCCGCTCTACTCCATCTCGATGATGACTTAGTCGCCATGAGCTCCATCTCGCACATACTCCGACTCCTCCTCTCCTGCGCTGCCCTCGTAGGAGGTCTCTCCGCCTATTCTCAGGAGGGGGACTACACCTTGATCCCCATGCCTCAGCATGTGGAGTCTCTATCCGAGGGGTATTATGAGTGGTCCGATGGAGTGAGCCTGTCGCTGCCCGAGACTCTTGGTGATCTCTTGCCTATTGCCTGGGAGTTGGTCGGTGAGATCGAGGAGGTGGGGGCGGTCTCGGGGCTGAGCGTCTCGTGTGAGGAGTCGACGGATCGCTCGATGATCCACTTTGAGTATGATCCGAAGATGACGCCGGACGGGTATACCCTCAGGATAACTCCTGACGCAGGTGTCCTCCTCCGCTATAAGGAGGCCGAGGGAGCACGCTATGCTCTACAGACGCTTAGGCAGCTGATCACTCCGAGAGGGCTTCCCTCTCTGGAGATCGAGGATCGGCCGCGGCTTCCCTACAGGGGACTGATGCTGGATGTGTCACGTCACTATATGCCCCTCCCCTTTATCCTCCGACTTCTTGATGAGATGGCTCGGTATAAGCTCAATAAGCTCCACTGGCATCTCACGGATGGCGGTGGATGGCGCCTGGAGATCAAGAGCATTCCTGAGCTGGTAGACAAGACTGCATACCGTAGTGAGTCTCACTTTATGAGGTGGTGGGACTCTGGTGACAGACGGCATATTCCCTCTGACTCTATCGGCGGCTATGGTGGGTACTACACGCAGGAGGAGGTCCGCAAAGTGGTCCGCTTCGCTCAGGAGAGAGGCATAGAGGTGATCCCTGAGATCGAGATGCCGAGCCACAGCAGTGAGGTACTCTATGCCCTTCCGCAGCTCTCTTGTAGTGGTAGTCCGGCAAGGTACGAGAGAGATCTCTGTCTCGGTAATCCTGAGACCTACACCTTTATACACCGGGTCCTGGATGAGGTGATGGATCTCTTCCCCTCTCAGTATATCCATATAGGGGGCGATGAGGCAGACAAGAGAGGATGGGAGACTTGCTCACGGTGCAAGGCTCTGCGTGACAGGGAGGGGCTGGAGAGTACAGACGCCCTGCAGGGTTACTTCATGACCTCCATCTCAGAGTACGTCACCTCTAGGGGACGCACAGCCATAGGCTGGGATGATGTCCTCGGCGGAGGAGCACCTCCCGAGATGACTATTATGTCCTGGCGTGGTGAGGAGGGAGGCATCACGGCAGCCAAGTCCGGTCACGATGCCATAATGTGTCCTGTGGGGATCCTGTATCTGGACTACTATCAGTCGGATAGACGCTATGAGCCGGAGGCCAATGGCTGGACCACTACCTTTATGAGGACTTACGGGTATGATCCTGTACCCCCCTCACTCACATCGGACGAGAAGAGGCACATCGTAGGTGTACAGGGAAATCTCTGGACGGAGTATGTGCCTACCCCGGAGCATGCAGAGTATATGATCTTTCCTCGCCTCCTGTCTCTTGCTGAGATAGGCTGGACAGAGGTGTCGCAGAAGGATCCGGAGTGCTTTAAGTGGCGTCTCAATCGCGAGGTGGAGAGACTGCGGGGTAGGGGCGTCAATAGCTATAGTCCCTCCTCCAGCTTGGATGAGAGTATGACTGTCGACAATGCTCATCGGAGGATACTGGTAACACTGGAGAGTGAGCGACGTCCCCTCGAGGTACATTATACACTGGATGGGACGATCCCGACACTCTCCTCGCCGAGATACAGCCTCGGTGACACCATCGTGGTGAGCGACTCTGCACGGATCATGGCGGCGCACTTCGTGGCCGGCAGGATAGATGGTCGGGTGACGGAGGTGGATGCTGACTATCACTTGGGGGTGGGTAAGAGACTTACCTGGCTGACCCCCACCGGCAGTGAGTATGCCTCTGTGGGTCTTGAGACGGCGCTGCTGGACGGCGTGCGGGGGACGCCAAACTTCTCTGATGGTAAGTGGCTGGGGACTCGTGCCTCTCGCGACAATGTGGTGCTTATCGATCTCGGAGTGGTGCAGCCCATACACAAGGTGTCGACCCGATGCATGCAGCAAGCGGGTCCCGGTCTCTATATGCCTCGCTGGGTCGAGGTCTCTCTCTCCGAGGACGGACAGACCTTCACCCCCTGTGGCAGGATCTTATCTGCCACCTCCCCCGACGATCGGAGGCAACGCATAGAGACATTCACTATCCGGACAGATCGTAAAGCGCGCTACATCAAGGTGCACTATCATATGCCTCCGGACGATAAATACCTGATGACGGATGAGATCGTGATCTGGTAAGAGTTGATAATGAGATTAATAATAATAGTTTTATAGATTTACAAACCCTAATAAGTCAAAACCGCAGATTATGAAGATCGCAACTGCCTCTATCTGCCGGAGATTGGCCCTTGTGGTAGGAGTGCTAATGATGGCACTACAAGTCACAGCGCATGGGCAACAACTCCAAGTCACCGGTCAAGTGACTGACAATACCGGACTGCCTCTCACTGGTGTCATGGTAAAGGTCAAGAATACCGGTAACGGCACTGCAACTGACCAGGATGGTCGGTACTCTATCCGTGTTGCCAAGTCAGATGTGCTAGTCTTTAGCTTCATCGGAATGGTACCGCAGGAGATTACCGTCGGAAGTAAGACGGTGATCAACGTCAAGCTACTAGACAACGTAGCTCAGCTCGACGAGCTTGTAGTTGTCGGCTATGGTACTCAAAAGAAGGAGCACCTCACCGGTGCCGTCTCTACGATCTCTAAGTCCGACCTCACCAAGGTCCCGACAAGTAATGTCTCTCAGCTGCTTGTCGGAAGGGCCCCCGGTCTCTCCGGAGTCCAGTCCGGTGGTGCACCAGGGTCTGATGGCACCGAGATCCTGCTCCGTGGTCTCAATACCTATAATGGTAGCTCCTCTCCGCTGATCTTAGTCGATGGTGTGGAGAGAAGGATGAATGAGGTCAATCCTCAGGACATCGAGAGCATTTCCGTGCTTAGAGATGCAGCAGCGGCTGCAGTCTATGGTATGCGAGCCGGTAATGGTGTCATCCTCATCACCACAAAGCGTGGTGCTGAGGGACGACACAATATCAGCTACTCCGGCTCTTACTCTTGGTCACGCCCGACGACTCTCCCTGAGTTTGTCAACGGTCTGGAGTATATGCAGTGGTACAATAAGGCGCTTGAGCTGGATGGAAAGGCTCCTAAGTTTACCGAGGAAGAGATGACCCTGGTGACCAATGGCGATCCTTCTGATGGGTATGAGAATACCGACTGGATCGCTCCTGCACTCAAGTCGACCTCTATGCAGAAGCACACCGTGTCTCTGACGGGAGGCTCTGAGCGCATCAAGTACTACACCAGTGGTGAATTCATGAACCAGAATGGTATTCTCGATACCAATCACTATAGCCAGTATGGTCTGCGTGCCAATATCGATGCTGTTCCGGTCAAGAATATCACCGTGTCCATCAATCTCGCAGGCAGATATCGCAATAACTTCACTGATGGTATCCTCTCCTGGGGCAATCAGGAGGAGGGTAACGTCTGGGGCTTACTCATGTATGCGAGGCCCTTTGTCCCCCGTGAGTATGACGGTCATCCTACCGCTCCTGCACGCCTTCCGATCAATCCCTACTACAGTATCGGGAACTCCGGCTCCTCGGAGAATAAGAACTATGCCTTCGAGGGATCCGGTAAGATCCGCTGGGACATCCCCTACGTCGAGGGCCTTAATGTCTCGATGTTTGCCTCTTGGGACTATAAAGCACTCAATGGCAAGAGCTTCAATTACGCTTACGAGGTGATGTGGTACGACTTCGGGAAGAAGGAGTATGCCCTTAGGGATGCTACAAATCTGCAGAAGGATGGTAGCCTCTACATGAGTAACACTCAGAATGTCGGCTATACCCTCCGACCCGCTATCGAGTACAGCAATACGTTTGATAAGCATCATGTCGGTGCCCTCTTCCTCTACGAGCTAAATGGTCTCTACACCAGCAACTTCCAGGCTCGTCGTCGGAGCTACGACCTCTTCGATATCAGAGAGCTGGATTTCGGTAAGGTCATTCCCGAGGCAGGAGAGCGCTGGCCGGGAAACGGAGGAAAGAGTGGCAGTATTGCCAATGCCGGATACGTGGGGCGTGTCAATTATGCTTACGACAAGAAGTACCTCGCAGAGTTTTCCTTCCGTTATGATGGAACCTATCTCTTTGCTAAGGACTACCGCTGGGGCTTCTTCCCCTCCGGCTCTCTCGCGTGGGTGATGTCTGAGGAGAGCTTTATCAAGGACCGCACCGATATCGTCGACATGCTTAAGCTCCGTGGAAGTATCGGTCAGCTGGGACGTAATACCGTGGCTCCCTATCTCTTCCTCAAGAGCTATAGTCTCCAGAATAAGAACGTAGCCTTCGGTAAGGACCCGCAGGCACAGAATACCTTGGTCACCTCCTCTGCCGGTATGCCTATCCCCGACCTGACCTGGGAGAAGACGCGGACCTATAACCTCGGTCTTGACCTGACTCTCTGGAGGGGACTCCTGGGTGTTGAGATGGATGTCTTCTACAAGTATACCTTCGATATCCTCCAGCCTCTCGGAGGTAATTATCCCCCCTCACTGGGAGGTAACTATCCTACGATCGAGAACTCCGGTACCTTTGACAACCGAGGCTTCGAGTTGGTGCTCTCGCATCGCAATACCGTAGGGGATCTGCACTACAATCTAAGTAGTACCATCTCTTACACTCATAATCGCATCCTCAAGAGAGCAGAGCCGGACAATATCCTCCCCTGGCAGAGTCAGATCGGACGCTCGGTAGGTCGAGTGCTTGGGCTCAAAGCTGTGGGGCTCTTCCAGACACAGGAGGAGATCGACAACGCACCCATACATCCCAACAAGGTTCGGCTGGGAGATATAAGGTACGAGGATATCAATGGTGATGGACGTATCACTGTCGATGATAAGGTGGAGATAGCCTCCTCCAAATTCCCGGAGCTGGTCTATGCAATCAACGGCTCACTCGACTGGAGAGGGATAGACTTCTCTGTAATGTTTCAGGGAGCGGCTCTCTATAGCCAGATGCTTCAGGGTGCGTGGAATAATGGTGTGGAGGATATGACCCCTCTGACGAAACCCTTCTATGGCGGAGGAGATACCCCGCCAAGGTATCTTGTAGAGGGAAGCTGGAGGCCAGATAACGCGGGCGGGAAATATCCTCGTCTCTCTATTGTGGGCAATGTCAATAACGGCTGGACCTCAGACTACTGGCTGATCAACGGATCTTACCTGAGACTCAAGAATGTTACCCTCGGCTACACGCTACCGGAGACTCTGACAAGAAAGATGAGTCTGCAGAGCCTCCGACTCTACGTGGCCGGAGTCAATCTCCTCACCTTCTCCGGCTTTAAGTATATAGACCCTGAGGCACCCAGTGTCCTCCAAGCCTACTATCCTCAGCAGAAAACAGTCAGCCTGGGACTTGATGTCTCCTTCTGATGAAATCATTTACAAAGAAATACTCAAGGATATGAGACAGATAATGACTAAGATAGCGGTACTCTGCTTCTCGCTGGGCGCAATGTCAGCTGCGATGACGGGGTGTAGCGATCCTCTGGAGATAGACCCCAATGATCGATATAGTGAGCGTACCGCCTATGCCAATATGAAGAACCTTGACCTCCATGTTAAGAGTTTCTACGGAGTACTGATGTCACCGCACACGGCAGAGATCAGGAGCAATGGGCGCATGAGTGAGCTCTACACGGATCTGATGAAGCCCACCTTCTATAATCAGACTTTCTCCGAGAATGATAAGATCTTCTATCAGCCTCAGAGCTATACACAGACCTTTGTCCTCGACAACTGGGCTGATATGTATAGTCGGATCAAGAGGATCAACGAATTCCTCGTCGACTGCAATAAGGGTAAGCTCTCTGAGCTTCCTCAAGAGGAGGTCGCCATACGCATCGCGGAGGCACGCTTCTGGAGAGCTTTTGCTTACCAGGAGCTGATCCAGCGCTATGGAGGCGTTGTCCTCCGGATCAGCGAGGAGAAGGTCGATGATCAGAACGATCGCTCTAAAGCCCGCTCGTCGGAGAAGGAGTGCTGGGACTTTGTCCTCAGTGAGTACGCCAAGGCAGCGGAGAAGCTACCAGAGGAGTGGCCTGCACTGGAGCTGGGTCGAGTCACCAAGGGCACCGCGTGGGCACTTATGTCACGCGCGGCTCTCTACGCCGGCAGGTGGCAGGAAGCGCTGGATGCGGTGTCTCAGGTAGAGCGCCTGGGTAAGTATGCTCTTCTGGACGACTACAGCAAGGTCTTTACCACGGAGCACAATAAGGAGCTTATCCTTGCCGCTTACTTCGATAAGCCGAGCCTGCAGCACAATTTTGATAATTACTACGGAGCGTCTGCCGACTTCCTCGGTCATGAGACCGGCGTGGTGGCTACCCCGACGGAGGAGTTTGCCGGGAGCTACGAGATCAAGGTGGGGGATGAGTGGAAGCCCTTCAGCTGGGATGAGGTGACATCTGCGGGGATCGATCCCTGGAAGGATCGTGACCCTCGCTTCTACGCCACCATTCTCTACAACGGAGCACCATGGAAGCGCCTTGTCGATGTCGCCAATAAGCGATGGGAGCCGCGTAATCTCGAGCTCTTTGTCGGTGGTGTGGATGGCTTCCATGAGTTTGACACTGCCGATAATACTCGGAGTACGACTACCGGATATGTGGTGCGCAAGTATCTCCAGTATGACCCCGAGTCAGATCTCATAAATATCAAGAGCGATCAGTACTGGATCGAGATGCGATATGCAGAGGTCTTGCTCATCAAGTCTGAGGCCCTGGCGCGACTGGGGAAGTACACCGAGGCTTACCAGGAGCTCAATAAGCTGCGCACCACTCGTGTGTCGGTACAGCTGCCCGCGCTTCCCCTCAAGGCCTCCTGGGAGGAGTACCTGGGTGACTTGCAGCTGGAGCGCATCCGGGAGCTGGGTCTGGAGGGACACCGCTTCTGGGACCTCCGTCGGTGGGGTATTGCTCAGATGGTTATGGATGGCATGCAGCGCCATGGCGTCAAGATTACCAAGAGTGACGACCACTTCGTGTACCAGTACATCGCCGTGGATCCTCAGCCTCTCGTCTTCCCTGAGAGGTATCTGATCAATCCGATCCCGCTTAATGAATTTAAGAACAACGCGGCTCTTGAGCAGAATGAACAGTGGAAATAACTACGAAACACGTACAGCTATGAAAGTAAGATATATACTACCTCTCATAGGCGCGCTCCTCGGACTTCTGACGGGCTGTCAGAGTCCGGTCGAGCCCGGCTACACCAAGGAGGCGGACTTGCATAAATTGTCGGTAGAGGGGGCTTTTTGTTCCAATAAAGATAAGACCTTCAAGGCTACTATCGATGATGAGGAGGGGCTCATTACTCTTAAGATCCCTTACTATCTCTCTGACATCGACCCGATACAGGGAGACCTGACCCAGATGGTCCTCACTGCGGTGATGCCTGTGGGTGCAACATTTGAGCCCAAGCTGGAGGGTGTCCATGACCTCACCAAGGACTTTAAGTCTACCATACACTACGTAGATGGAAGTAGTAAGGAGTATACCTTCCGCGCAGAATATGTGCGATCGGACCGCTCTGATGTCACCTCGATCAAGTTGACTAACGGAGGTGATAATGATAAGTTCATCTACATTCTGCAGCCGGTGAGTGAAGATGGCTCACGCATCATCAAGATCGTCCAGCTCGGGTACAAGCACCTTCAGTTGCTCAAGCATGCTAAGCTGGAGATCGAGACCTCGCCATGGTCGACGCTGAAGCTCCCTGCTGAGGGGGCTGAGATGGACCTCACCGACGAGAGTACCTCTTTCACGGTAGTTTCCCAGAGCGGAAAAGAGACTAAGTATAGTTTTAAGATCGTAGATCCCAATTACGCCCCTCTTGGTAAGCCGGGTGTGATCTCTCCCCTCTTCGGAGTCAAGGTGATAAAGGATGGTGATCATGGCTGGGTTGATGCTCAAAATCGCTCTATGGCTGTGATCGGAGATGAGCTAGTTATCGCCAATCTTAAGGGGCCATTCCTTCGCCACAATCGCTTCACAGGCAAGGCTACCGGTAAGACCGTCAATCGTGATCCCATCGTTGGTGATATCCACGGTATCGCACACGATGAGGCAGGTCACCTGGTGGCTACCACAATCTCGTCAATCGAGAATAAGTGGGTTCCCAATCACACGCTCGAAGTGTGGGTCTGGAAGGATGGCATTGATGGTACACCGACCAAGATTTTTACGCAGGATCTTCAGCACGACCCGATGTTTGTGGGTAAGAATAAGAATGCCAATACCGGACGTACCATGGGCATTGCCGGCAATGTCCTCAGTGGCAAGGCGCGTATTGGATTTGTCTTCAATGGCCTCAATGAGTTCTTCGTACTTTCCCTCAAGGATGGTGAGGTCGTTAAGCACAGCGGACTTATCGCTCCCAAGAGTGCAATTGCCCTTACCAATGCCTCCAAGTGTGTCCCCACCGGTGTAGAGGACAGTGATCCTGTCGTGATCGGCGCTCTCGTGGATCGCGGTATGGTCAAGGTAGGTATGGATGGTGAGACCCATTACTTTGGTCCAGGTAAGCGCTGGTTCACTGTCAATGGGAATACCAAGGGTTTTGCCTACACCCACTTCAACGGCATGGAGCTGGTCGCTATAGGTAATGGAAGTGTTGCCGATTGGGATGCTGGTTATGACTGGCGTAATCGCCTTATCGTTGCCGACATCAAGAGCGGTGCGTCGGCTCTATGGCTGGCTCAATGAGCATGTGGGTAAGAATCCCAATAAGGTGGGGGATGCTTGCTTCTACGTCAGCCCGGATGGGACTACGGTCCATGTCTATCTTATGGTGACTGATATGGGATTCATGGGCTGGGAGATCACCAAGTACTCCATCTAAGACAGTGATGCCGAATTAAATCCTTGTGAAAGAGTAATGACTGAACTTCAGAATTAAGAAATGGATTCTTCAACTCAAGAATATCTACACCACATAATCACTCAGTGCAGGGAGGAGCTGCTGAAGAGTGTCCTCCCCTTCTGGCTCGAGCATGGTCTCGACCGGGAGTATGGCGGCATGCTCACCTGCGTCGATCGCGATGGGACCCTGATGGACGGGACCAAGTCGGTCTGGTTTCAGGGTCGTGCAGCCTATATCCTCTCCTACGTCTATAATCACATCGACCCCCGCCCCGAGTACCTCGAGGCGGCAAGGAGTATCCTCGACTTCGCCGAGAAGCACTGTGTCGACCCGGAGGATGGGCGGTGGTACTTCGAGGTGACACGCGAGGGGCTTCCGCTCCGCAAGCGTCGCTACGTTTTCTCCGAGACCTTTGGCATCATCGCTATGGCGGAGTATGCGCTGGCGACCGGAGACAAGAGCTATGCCGAGAAGGCTCTCCGACTCTTCCGTCAGGTGCAGGAGTGGCTAGAGACGCCCGGTGCACTGCCGTCCAAGTACCTCCCCACTCAGCCCGCCATCGGTCACAGCATCCTGATGATCCTGATGAATACCGCCGCAGTGCTGCGTCAGGTAGTCGATGATCCGATCCTCGATCGTCAGGTGGAGCAGTCGTATGAGGCGATCCGCCACAAGCTCTGGCGCCCGGAGTACCACATCATCCTCGAGAGTGTCACCCCTGAGGGCGACCTGATCGACACCCTCGGCGGGCGAACGATCAATCCCGGTCACTGCATCGAGACCTCCTGGTTCCTCATGGAGGTGGGGCACGCCTTCCCCTATCTGTCGATCTCGGATGAGATGCGATCCTTTGCCCTCGAGGTGCTGGACGGCGCCTGGGAGTGGGGCTGGGACGAGCCCTATGGGGGTGTGATCAACTTCCGCGACTGCAAGGGCTTCCCGAGTCAGGACTACAGCCAGGACATGAAGTTCTGGTGGCCTCAGACCGAGGCAGCCATTGCACACCTCTATGCCTATAAGGAGACCGGTCGGGAGGAGTACCTCGAGAGTCATAAGAAGGCACTCGACTGGGCCTGGACCCACCTTCGTGACCCTGAGTACCCCGAGTGGTACGGTTACCTCCACAGAGACGGCACCGTGGCACAGCCGGCTAAGGGCAACCTCTTCAAGGGACCCTTCCACATCCCCCGCATGCTGACTAAGCTCATCCTCCTCGCAGAGGAACTCCTCGGAGAGTAGGTTCCTGGAATAATAAGAGAGGGCTGCATTGCTGAGACTTCAGTGATGCAGCCCTCTCTCTTTGTCATCGGGTGTACCGAAAGAGAGGTCCCCTCTCCTCTTCACCGGAGATAACCACATAGGTATCGAATCGTTGCTCTCCCTCATAGAGCACTATGATCCTACCACCGCGTGACAGCCCCTCATAGGCATCGATGCCGCTGACTCTGCCGTATCCGAGAGCCAGCCCCTTGTAGAGCCCTATCGCATCATTGGAGTGATCGTGTCCACAGAAGGCTCCCATAACCCCCTTCATCTCCAGCATGGTGCCGAATAGTCCACTATTGATCGCCGGGGAGTTGACATGCCACCGCATCTCACCGACTACCTCCTTATTGTCTGAGAGCGCGCTATACTCCGGTATGGGGATGTGGAAGAAGAGTAGGGCGGGGAGGGTATCATCTCCTATCTCCTCCTGTGTTTCTGTATGTACCCTCCTTAGCCATTCTATCTGGTCAAAGTGAATGATGTCGTAGTGGCTCAGGGACTGGTCGTGGTAGTACTGCCCGGAGTCGATCAGGTAGAGGAGAGCCCCTGTGGTGTTTTCTGTTGATCCTCTGATCCTGAGTTGCTGGTTGCCTCTTCCGCTGATCTCTACCGGACCTCTTTGACTCAGGCAATAGGGCGTCCCCTCCAGAAGCGTATAAATGGAGTCCTTGGCAATCGTTTCTGCATCGTGATTGCCGAGCAAGACGACATAGGGCTGTCGCTCCTCTGTGAAAAATCGTATGATACTCCGCCACCCCTCTGCTGCCGGTGCCCGAGTCACTACATCACCTGTCAATACGACTAAGTCAGGCTGCTCTATCGTGATAATCTCTCGGAGTATTGTCAGAGTCTGAGCCTTACCTGGGGAACCGGGATCTAAGTGCAGGTCGGTAAATTGTGCAATCCTGAAAGTCCCGTCCTCGCGAAAGCGAAGAGTGGTGTCATTCTGAGCGAGCAGGCAGGACTGCTGCAAGGTTACGAGTAAGAGAAGTAGGATCAGTGCTCTACGCATATTGTTGACGCTTTTGAGTTTCATGACCTCCTTTATCAGGGTGAGCCATATCGATTGCCTGCTCTAAGGTACCCATTTATTATGCTATTTCACTCAGAACACCATGCTCTATCAATGGCAATCGCAGTAGCGGCTAATTCGGATTCTGATGTGCCCGGAGAGGGGAGTGCAGGGGTGACGCATTTGGATCTCGAGAATCCGAGAACACTCCGAAGACCAGCCATAAACAGCTGGTATTTAACATCTTAGGCTTGTTTCCGTCGGGTGTTTTCTGTAACTCAGTAGCTGATAATCAATGGCATAAATCACTATTTTCAGCTTCGTTTCTCTATAGAAAGTATCTTCTCCATCCTCTCTGCGGTCCCGGATCATAGCAAGGGAACTCATCTCGTTTACCCGCTGGACTATATTCTACTGGTCAAGATAACCGAGAAGGAGGCCGACTACATCCTCAATGTGAAGTCCAATCAAAAGGGGACGCTCCTTGAGGCGGACGGGCTTTTCAAGCCCTTCTACAAGAAGGAAATCGTGCGTATCATGTCGGAGGGATGTGGTCACGGACGTGTGAAGAAAAGGGTGATGGAGAGTATCATTGACCCGATGAGATTCTCAGACCTGGAGCACTATATCAGCCTGAACAAATGGCAGAATATGCGCTCGATCCATAAAATGACCAGGGTGAGATATAATAAGCGGACAGGAAAAGAAAGCCGTGAAGTCACCTACTTCATCTCCTCTCACACCGATCCCGAGAAAGTCTTCAAAATGATCCGGGAACACTGGTCCGTGGAGAATAATCTTCACTACTGCCTGGATGTGATATTTCGTGAGGATCAGTCACTTAAAAGAAGAGGTAATGCGGCTGAAAACATAAATATCATATACAAGATCGCCCTCTACTTCCTTGGCAGAATGAGAGCGAAAGAGAGAAGGTCCTATGATGATTGCCAGAAGATAAATGCCCTTAAGGAGCCATCAGAGATCCTTGCTTACGACTATACCGCTTAATTTCAAATGCGTCACCCATATCTGTAAAGAACGAAAATGTTAGATTTGCATCAGAATAACTCACACTCTAACATGAATAACAGTATGAAGAAGTCTCTACTTCTCCTCTCTGCCGGACTACTGGTCGCCGGCACCATCGCCTGCACGAAGGAGAGCACGGCACCCCGCCTGCGGGGAAGCAACCTCCCCCAGAGCCTCGAGGGACAGTACGCCACGCTCATCGCAAAGGGCGGTGAGCGGATCGACTCCGCTCAGGTAACTTCAGGAGCCTTTGAGCTCGACTTGCCCGACACCATCTCCGTCGCTCGTTACGACGTGGAGCTGGGTGGTCAGGCGATCGGCTACTTCCCCGAGAGTGGTACCTCGACGATCATCCCCGACAGCGACAGCGAGGGATATACTTACGACGAGACCTCCACGCCGATGAATCGCCAGCTCGCAACTCTCACAGAGGAGTACAATACCGCCTACGGTGACTACGTCCGCGAGAGCCTCTCGCTCCAGGAGGCTTACAAGGCAGCGGGCAATCAGGTGACCCCCGAAATCTCTAAGAAGGGCGCCGAGCTCTCCGATCGCTTCACTGCACGTGTGGCAGAGATCGCTCGCAAGTGCTTCGAGGAGAATAAGGATAACGAGCTGGGACGGATGGCGCTCTCCCTCTATCCCACCTCCGACTCCAAGGGCTTCGTCGAGCTGTACGAGTCTGCCGGCGACCTGGTCAAGGAGGATCCGGATCTGAAGAAGCTCTATGAGCTCCAGCAGGCAGAGCAGAAGACGAGTGCCGGTCAGCCCTACGTCGACGTAACGATGACCGATGAGACCGGCAAGGAGATCCGCGTGAGCGAACTCCGTGAGGAGGGCAAGCACCTCCTCATCGATGTCTGGGCCTCCTGGTGCGGTCCCTGCCGTGCTGCCATGCCGCACCTCGCTGAGATCGTGAAGGAACATCCCTCCACGATCAAGGTGGTGAGCATCGGCGGTATCAACGAGACCTACGAGGCAAATACGAAGGCTCGCGAGGAGCTCGGTATGACCTGGACCACGGTCTTTGACTCCACCAGCGCCTTCGCCGACGCCTACGGCATCCAGGCGATCCCGACCCTGATCCTGATCAACCCGGAGGGCACCATTGAACTCAAGACCAATGACGCCAACGAGATGAGTGCCAAGATCGCCGACCTCGGCCTCTGACCATCCCCCCAAAACACAACGAGGGCGTGCCGTCTCCACAGACGGCACGCCCTCGCTTTAGTACTTACCCCAAGAGGACTAAGCCACCCAGGAGGGGACAATGATCATAGGTTCCTAATGCATATGCATTTGCAGCCCGAGGGTTTGAGACTTTGAGTTGTCCGGGTAACATTCCTTCCTCACTACCTAGCAAATAAACTATGAGGAGACATCCGGTGGTCTGGATATCTCCTCATAGAATTAGTAGTGTAGTGTAGCGTACTGACGTTATTTCTGATTTTCCCAGAAGGCAAGCACCTTGGCGGGAAGCGGTACTCTCAGGTAGTCCGGCGACGTGGGAGATGCAACGACGGGATCGCCCTTCTCGTCATAGTGGGTGACCGTGACGGCAAAGTCGGGGTCCAGAGCGCGTCGCTTCAGGTCGACAATTCGGAAGAAGCCCCGGAAGAGGAACTCCCGCTGCCGCTCATCAAGCACCGCACGGACCAGCTCCGTGCGATCGCTGATCACAAGAGGATGATTGTCCACGATCCGATAGTCGCGCAGGTGATTGAGGAGACGAAGGGCCTCATCCGCACTCCCTACCCTCGCCTCACACTCTGCCGCAATAAGGTACATCTCAGGTGTGGAGATGCCGACATTGGGACGGATGGCAGGGTTCCATACCAGCTCGCCCGGAGGGCAACTCTCAGCACTTCCACCGGGTACACTCGTGATGAAGATCTCACGTCGCCGATCCTTTGTCCCCTCGAAGAGCCCTGGAATCTCATGGCCGACAAGGGCATACTCATCAAGACCGCTGAGAGGCGAGAGGTGACGGATGAGGATATTCTCCGGATTGAGGAGAGCCTCGGGGTAGCTATTGCGCACCCCTTCCTGCCACTCTCCCTCGTTAAAGTCAAGCGTCTTGTAGTCTACCAGTTCGCTCTTAGTCTCTAGTGCCTTATGGGCATACTTGAGCGCTGTCTCGTAGTCCCTCATCTGCCAGGCGGCTCGTGCGTAGATGCCATAGCCGGCGCCCTTGCTCATGCGGTAAGCATTACCGGAGGGCTGGTCGGGCAGAGCAGGCAGTGCCTCCGTCAGGTCTGCGATGATCTGGCGGTAGACCTCCTCCTGAGTAGCGGGCGAGAGATCCTTATGATTGATGTCGTTGTCGGTGAGTAGGGCTACCGTCTTGATCTCTGCAGCACGCCCTTTATCGTACGACGGACCATAGATACCGACGAGGGTCAGATACTCCAGGGCACGACCGGCAAGCGCCTCCGCACGGACTCGAGACATCTCAGTCTCGTCTCCGGAGGCTGTCTTAAGTCCGGTGAGGATGGAGTTGTAGGTAAAGATCCTACTGTAAGCTGCATCGTAATTGCCATCCGCCTTGTCAGGGCCATAGAAAGGTGCCTGGTAGAGATAGATACGCCTCCAGACAGGCGTCATATTCTTCAGCGTCGTCTGGTAGTAGAGGTCCTCATCGAGTGCGGCAGGCACATAGATCTCATCCGCCATCAGGTCATACTCGGAGGAGGCGAGAGAGGTCAGCTTGTCGTCATTGAGCAGCAGCTCATACTCCTCCACCTTAGTCGGTATCTGGTAGCCCTTGGGGACATTCCCGAGGAAGTCCTTACAGCCGCTGAGCATCAGCGAGAGCGCGAGGAGGGCGAGTGTTTTGTATATCACTTTCATACGTTACGAGTCGATAGATTAGAGCGTAAGTGAGAGTCCGAAGGAGAAGGAAGCAGGCACCTGTGGCAGTCGTGCCGGTGTCCCCATCCCGAAGGAGTAAGCCTCAGGATCAATGCCCTTACCATTGGCAGCATAGTACCAGAGGTTATTGGCCTGGAGACGTAGCGTCACATCGGTCAGGTGCATGGATCGGAGAAGCGTCGATGGCAGTCTGTAGGTAAGCACCACATCCTTGAGACGGATATAATTTCCGGAGAGGACGTGCTTATCGGCGCCGTACCAGGAAGCCTTCTCACCATCGGTGGGATCATTACCTGAGAGGAGAGGTGTGGTGAGGGGGTTGTCTTCATCGCCCTCCTTGCGCCAAGTATGGATCAGGTCGGCATCCGTATTGGTCCCTGCAGTGACAAAATTGAGACCGGAGAGATAGGGAGCCACCACCTGGCGCAGCTTATGACCGCCATAGTAGACGAAGGCAAAGGAGAGCGACAGGTCCTTGTACTCAAGAGTATTCGTGAGACCGCCATTCCACACCGGGGTGAGCGTACCGACGTGGATCAGATCCTCCATTCGCTCTGTCTCCGTGACCGCCACTCTCTTACCATCGGGGGTGGTAGTATAGACGTGCGGGCGTCCCTGCTCGATCCGATTGCCCTCCTCATCGGTGGTGTAGAGCCCGGCCCAGGGGAGAGCAAAGAGGCTATTGACCGGATACCCGGAGGTCTGCACACCGTAGTCACTCATGATGTACTTATTGACGCTCTTGTTCGGCTCGTCTACATCGAGGATTCGGTTGCGATTGTAAGCAAAGGTGAAGTCAGTGCTCCAGCGGAAGTCCGGACTCTGGAGATTAATGGTGTGAAGTGTGATCTCTACACCTCGGTTGTTCATTGCTCCATAGTTCATCAAGAGACTTGCCCAGCCAAGTGTCGGATCACCGGATCGGGTACCGAGGAGGTTGCTCGTTGCCTTGTTGTAAAGGTCGATATATCCGCTGATGCGATTGTGGAGGATGGCAAAGTCGAGACCGAGATTGAGCGTCGCTGTCCGCTCCCAAGTGAGGGAGGGATTGGGCGGCGTCTGGATGGTACTGCCGGGCAGGCGGTTCATCTCTCCATACTGTCCGGTCCGGACGATCATATAGGGACCACCGACCTTGGGGATATTTCCTCCGATACCATAGGTAAGGCGAGGGGTGAGACGATCGACCCAGGTCACCTCCTTCATGAAGTCCTCCTTGTGCATCGCCCAGGCGGCACCGAGAGACCAGAGTGGCTTGTACTGGATCTTCGGGTCGGTGCCGAAGAGATTGGACTGATCGATGCGGACACTACCGGTGAGATTGTACTTGTCCAGGTAATCGTAGGAGAAATTAGCGTATATCGAGATGAAGCGATCGTCATGGTCGGTCACCCGATTGTAGCGATTGGAAGGGAAGGTGAAGCGACCGTTCATCGCCATCGTCCCGGAGAGATTGGCAAGCTTACCGGCGTCATAGGGGACCGATCCCAGAGAGATATCATCGTAACCCATCAGGTAGGACGAGGTGGAGGTGGAGTGGATCCTCCGCCACTCCGTACCGGCAAGGGCAGTCAGTCGGTGGTCCTCGCCGAAGCTGGTGTCGTAATTGGCCTGCATCCTCGCTGTATAGCCGGTCATCCCTCCACGGGTCTCGCGGAGATGCCCTCCCTTCGGTATGTAAGAGACATAACTGCCATCCTCGAGGACAGTGGCGGCATTCCGCATCTGCCGGACGGTGTAGGAGGTGGCGTCAGCAAAGTTCTTACTGTAATTGGCTCCCTTCTCCACCTGTAGTTGACCGTCAAGTGTCAGACCGGTGAGCAGCTTATAGGACAGCTTAGCATTGACACGCGTGTAGCTATTCTCCCCTCGAGACCACTCCATGCTGCGATCACGGAGAGGATTGTACTCCTCACTCTCCAGCCCCTTCGCCAGGAGATCCGCCTTGGAGCTCTCACTCCGCTCCGTCGGGAGACTCAGATAGGATCCGTTGTCTACTATGGGCACATAAGAGGGAAGGCTATAAAGGAGACTGAGCGCACTGGGGGAACCATCGTCGGAGTAGGATCGTCCATAGTTACCCGACACGGAAATATCGCTCGAGAGACGGTCAGACAAGTCGATCAGATTACGGAGCGAGAAGCCGATCGACCGATCACGTGACAGAGCATCCGTCGGGTGATTGCCGGCATAATTGACCGAAGCGATGAAGCGATTACCCTTACCGGACTTGATCATGCTGACGTTATGTGTCTGCATTAGCCCCGTACGAAGAAGTGCATCCCTTATATCGCCGGTATTGCTGTAGCCTGCCAGTCGACTACGCTCTGCCTGATACTCTGTGTCAGAGATCAGCCCCTCACTCCGCTTGGAGAAGAGCTCCATGAAGTAGGGGTAAGCCTGCCTCTGGGATGAGAGCAGGGACCAGGTGATACCAGGGAACTGGCTCTGCATGACATACTCCGAGAGCTCAACGAGCTGCGCGGATGAGAGGCGGTGTAGGTAGTCATACGAGGGCTTTGCCGTCATCTCCATCACCCCGTCATAAGTGAGACTGAATCCCCCATCTCGAGAGCCACTTACGGTATTGATGACGATGACGCCATTGGCAGCTCGCGCTCCATAGATAGAGGCGGCAGCAGCATCCTTAAGCACTGTCACTCGCTCGATCATGGAGGGATTGATGCTCGAGAGATCGCCCTCGAGCGGCATCCCGTCCACCACGATCAGTGGCTTGGAGGAGCCCATGAGGGAGGTGATGCCACGGATCTGCAGTTCACTTCCCCCACGAGACTGCAGACCGGCGACGCCACCCTCCAGTCGCTTGAGGAGCGAGGTGTCCAGCTTCTTGCTGATATCATCCTTGCCCATGATCGCAAAGGAGCCCGTTGCACGCTCCTTAGAGATCGTCTGGTAGCCGGTGACCACCACCTCGTCCAGCTTGGCCACATCCTCGTAGAGGGTCACCTTGTAGTAGGACTTGTCCGGCTTGAGATTGAGCACCACAGTCGACATACCCACATATCTGACGGAGAGTGTCTTCTCACCGACTGGGACCTCGATCCTGAAGGAGCCGTCCACCTCAGATATCGCCCCCTTGGCGGCCTGTGGCGCATAGATTGTCGCGCCGGGGATCGGCTCACCATTGGTCTCAAGTACGAGACCCGTGATGACCCGGAGGCCGCTCTCAGTCTGTGCCTTTGCCACTGTGACGAAGGCAAAGATCAGAAGGAGCGACAGGAGTGTATTAAGTCTTCGATTCATCATATAAAATAGTGGAAAAATCGGTTTTGTTTCCGAAGCGAAAGATACTTAATTATTTCCTTAAGTAAGTTAAGTCCGGAGAGGACTTTACCCTCTATCTATTACCGGTATTAGAAGAGACTTTTACCGGTATTAGGCAAGACTAATACCGGTATTAGAAATCCTCCTGAGGGGGTTGGCTCTTTGCTTCCTTTTCGATCGTGGTCAGTCACTCTCGTGCTGACGGCGACACCCGGGGCACTCGCCCTTGATGACAAAGGAGATGGAGTGCGGCGTGAAGCCCTCCGGCAGTACCATCTCGGGCAGAGGCAGGTCCTCCATGCAGAAGGACTGTCGGCACGACTCGCAGTAGAAGTGGATGTGCTCGTCCCGTCGGTCACAGGGTCCCTCACTGCCACAGAGCTCGTAATTGAGCAGCCCTCGTCCGTCCTCAAAGGCGTGGACGATATCCTGCTCTAAGAAGAGTGTAAGCACACGGAAGATGCTGGACTTGTCCATCGGGCTCAGCGTCAGCTCCAGGTCAGTCAGCGTCACCGGGTGCTCCTCAGCTCGGAGCGCCCTCAGCACAAGTACCCGATTGGCAGTCGGCCTGACGCCTTTCTGCTCGAAGTAAGTCTCTATCTCACGGGTCATCTCACTCGGGGAAGTAAGGACTCAGGGGAGTAAAGAGGAGTACGCCGTAGTCATGCGGCCTTACCCTGATGGTGTAGGGTCGATCACTCTCCAGTGTCACCACCTCCTCGTCTCCGCTCTGGAAGTCAAGCATCCTGCAGCTCCTCCCCTCCTGACAGTGCAGGGTATCAAAGGCGTGTCTCGGGAGCGGCAGTGCGAGATCGGCAGTATGATCGGCAAAGTTGGCGACCACAAGTGCCAGCTTGCCCGGACGGTAGCGGAGGAAGGCATACTGTCTCCCGGGATCCAGCCTGTCGCCTACCGCATACATTAGGTCAAAGAAAAGCCCATGGTCGAAGACCGGATAGCGAACCAGCTCAAGCAGTCGACGGTACCGCTCTCGGAGCTCCCGCTGCTCCTCTGTTCGAAGAGCCGGCTGGTGAAGTGCCCTCATGGACTCCATCGACCAGTAGTCGTAGATCGTGGTCCTGCCATTTCGTCCCGAGAAGCCCTCCTCATCCATACCATGCTCACCCAGCATCTGACCGAAGTAGATCATCATCGGACCGCCATCGATGAGAGCCGACACCGCCACAGCGGGGATCCCCTTGGCACCGGTGCCGACGATGAAGTCACTCGCAAGCCGCTGCTCATCATGATTCTCCATAAAGTGGAGCATCCGACCCGACAGTCCCTCCTGAGACTGCCAGACGGTGGTGATATCGGAGGCGGCTCGCTCTCCTCTCAGCACGCCGATCAGTGTGTCGTAGAGCCCCACCTTGTCGTAGAGGTAGTCCAGCCCGGCATCCAGATACTCCCGATAGCGCCACGGCTGGTAGATCTCTCCGATGAAGAGGAGCTGCGGAAAGTCGGGATGGAGCCTCCGGATCACCCAGTGCCAGAAGGGTACCGGTACCATCTCCGCCATGTCACACCGGAAGCCGTCCACCCCCTGCATCGCCCAGTGGTAGAGGATGTGGTACATCTTGTCCCAGGTGTCAGGCACCGGCTCGTCGAAGTGTCCCACCCCGGTATCGGGATCGACGCCGTAATTGAGCTTCACCGTATCGTACCAGTCGTCTCGAGAGGGGTGGGCGTGGAAGACGTCATTACCCGTCGCCCGAGCGGGATACTCTGAGTAGGCGGATGGCTCCGGTCCGTAGTCTGAACCGATCACCAGCATCTGGTCGGTGAGGTAGTAGAAGTTATTGTCCCGCCGGAAGCGCATGTCCCTATTGTCCCGCTCGCCGAAGTCCTCCTCCAGCTGTGGACTACAGTCCGACTGGTACTGTCGTGCCAGGTGATTGGGGACAAAGTCGATGATCACCCCGAGACCGGAGGCGTGAGTTCGCTCCACTAGCTGCCTAAATTCTTCCCTCCTCTCCTCAGGATCGTCCGCAAGATCCGGATCGACATCGTAGTAGTCCTTGATCGCATAGGGTGAGCCGGCACGTCCCTTCACCACGTCCGGATGATCATGCATGATCCCTGGGTAGGAGGTAGTAGTGGCATGCTCGAGGATACCGGTATACCAGACGTGGGTAAAGCCGAGCTCCCTGAGGTCATCAAGCCGCTCACAGGTGAAGTGGCTCATCTTACCACAGCCGTTTTCCTCGATCGAACCACCGGGCAGGTTTTTTCCGCTCACGTTGCCGTAGAGCCTGGGCAGTGCCTGATAGATCAGCAGCTTGCTATTATCTTCGTTCATGATGATGTTGTCTATGCATACCACTCTACTTGCAGACCGGGCTTCTTATCGGCAATAGTCCGATCTATTGCCAAATGTAGCTATTTTCCCATATATCAGAATGCAAAAAAGGAGAGGTCCCACAGGACTTGCCTGCGAGACCTCTCGATAGATTAGTGACTATCCCTTAGGGGATCGGATCACTTGCTCTTCATGATGACTACGCGGTTCCAAGCGTTGATGTCATAGGGCTGAACGTCAGAGCCCTTGTAGTCGATCGTGATCAGCTCAGAGGGCACACCGTACTCGTTGATGAGCTTGTCAGCTACGTTGCGGGCACGCTTCTCAGAGAGCTGCATGTTGTAGTCAGAGGTACCGGTCTGTACGTCAGCATAGCCGGTCACGGTGATCGGGGTGTTGTTAGCCTTTACGTACTCAGCGGTGTTGAAGAGGTTGATCTCCTGGTTCTTGTCGATCTTAGAGCTGTCGATACGGAAGTATACGACATTCTCATAGTTCTGAGCAACAACGGTGGGCTGTACCTCGGGGCACTCAGGGCAGCGTACGGGACGCTTGCTGAGCTCAGCATTCTGGCTGCGGAGGTCGTTGAGCTGGCTCTGGAGACCGTTTACGAGATCCCAGTCCATGGGCTGTACGCCGTTGAACTCTACGTCACCTACGTTGAAGGTAAGACCGCCACGGATGCCGGTGATGATGTCACCGTGATCGAAGCCAGGTACAAAAGTAGCCTGAGGAGCGATGGTCAGAGCAACGCGCGGGGTGAAGTTGATGTTGAAGTCGATACCGAGGTTGGCAGAGATAGCGTGATCGATCTCACCGAAGAACTGATCCTCTGCGCCGTTCACCTTCGTATCCTTGAAGATATCCTTGAAGTTCTCATCAGACTCATCCTGATCCTTGCCCATGATGTTAGAGCCGAAGTAACCTACACCGAGGTAGGGAACTACGTGGAATACACGATTGGCGTCGTAGGGAGCAAAGTAGTTGGTGATGTCGAAGAGGAAGTCAAAGTGGGGATTCAGCGTGCGGAGCTCGATGGGCTTAGCAGCACCGAAGGCCTTGATGTTGTTGTAGTCAAGAGCCAGACGAGTACCGAAGTAGGGGTTGTGCCACTGACCTACAGCGATGCCTGCGCTCCAGCTGTACTTGTCGCCGAAGTCTGCGTCTCTCTGAGACTTAACTACAGCACCATCCTTCCAGTGGGTGTAGAAGGGGACGTTGATACCACCGAGAGCCTGGATGAACCAGTGGCTGCTGGTGGGCTCGAAGGCCACCTTGTTAGCGGGGGTCTCTGCGAGGTACTCCTCGTTGGACTTTACCTCCTGCGCGTTAGCTGACATGCCGATGAGGCCGGCAGCAACTGCGGAGAGAGTAAGAAGAGTCTTTCTCATAATTTCCAAAGTTCGTTAGTGTATTTACTATTATATAATGTCTATACCTTCGATGGTCAAGTCTCTACGCCTCCCATTAGGGGGGGGTGCAGGATACCTGCCATTTCACCACAAAGGTAGTAAATAAAATCTTATTTCGTCAAAAACACGTTCTCATCGCTGTAAATTAGCGGCTAAGCAGACTTCTCAAAGCTCACCGCTAACTTCTCACACCCCTCTCCGTCTCAGGATCTCTGCTCTCAGGATCGCTTCGCGGATCGTCCGGCTCCGGTCCTCGGTGTCGAAGAGACTGCTCCCGAGGCTCTCCTCAGACTCGCTGACCGCAGAGTGCGAGAGATGCTCCATATCATCCTGTCGTCTTCGGAGGATATAGTCACTCGGCCGAAGCGTACTGTGGTAGTCCCTCATCCGCATCGTCGTATCCGTGGAGCGAGGGGTCATCTCTTCTACGCTCCGCACCGAGGGCACAGGCTTGGGTCGGCGCTTACGCTCTCGCTGCAGTCGACCGCGAGCCTTAGCCCGCTTGGAGGACGACCCGAGGAGCTCCCTTAGCTCTTGCTTGATCTCCCCCCACATCACATCCTCGTCCTCGGCAGACAAGTCCCGGTCGCTCGACGCCTTGGCGGCGGACTTACCCAGTAACTTGCTCAGCACAATGGCCAGCACCAAAACGATGAGTACAATTTCCATATCCACAGTTCTCTATCAGGCGGTATTCCGATCCAAATCTAAGCAAATTGTCTCAGATGCCGGCACCCTCGCTCCCTACACGTCTGACGACTAACGTGACAAAGAGTTTAATCCCCCTCGCTTTTTCGTACCTTTGGGGCGCTAAAGAGACGCTATAAGATGCAGAAAACGAAATATCTATACTTAGAGACCTACGGTTGTCAGATGAATGTCGCCGACTCCGAGGTAATCCGTGCCGTGATGCAAACGATTGGGTACGAGACGACCGAGGAGATCGATCAGGCCGATGCGATCTTCCTCAATACTTGCTCCGTGCGAGAGAATGCGGAGCAGAAGATCTACACTCGCCTCTCTCAGCTAAGGGCTCTGAGGGAGAAGCTTGCCCGCCCGATCGTCATCGGCGTACTTGGCTGCATGGCTGAGAATGTGAGGGAGGCGCTTATCACAGAGCACCACGCCGACCTGGTCGCCGGCCCCGACTCCTACCAAGATCTGCCCAATCTCGTCAGCACCGCTGAGGCCGGCGAACCGGCGGTCAATGTCACCCTCTCCCGCTCCGAGACCTACGCCGACATCGTGCCGGTCAAGCTCCCCGGGGTCCATATCTCGGGATACATATCTATAATGAGAGGGTGTGACCAATTCTGCACCTACTGCATCGTCCCCTACACCCGGGGTCGCGAGCGGAGCCGTGAGGTGAAGAGCATCCTCGCCGAGCTCGACCAGATGCGGGAGATGGGCTACCGGGAGGTGGTGCTCCTCGGTCAGACCGTCGACGCCTACTCCTACACGGACGAGTCGGGAGTGACGACCGACTTCCCCCGCCTCCTCGCCTTAGTGGCCGAGCGAGCTCCCGAGATGCGGATCCGCTTCACATCGCCCAATCCCATGGACATGACCGACGAGACGCTCCACACCATGGCGGCCCACCCCAATATCTGTCGCCACATCCACCTCCCCCTACAGAGCGGCTCCGATGCGGTACTCAAGCGGATGCGTCGCGGCTATGACGTCGCTCAGTACAAGAGTCGCGTGGAGGCGATCCACCGGATCCTACCCGACTGCGCCATCACCACCGACATGATCACCGGATTTTGCGGCGAGACGGAGGAGGACTTCCGGGAGACCCTTGAGCTGATGGAGTGGGTCCCCTTCGACAGCGCCTACATGTTCTACTACTCCGAGCGCCCCGGCACCTACGCCGCCAAGTACCTCAATGACGACGTGTCGGAGAAGGTCAAGATCGACCGACTCAACCGCATGATCGACCTCCAGCGACGGCTCTCCGAGGAGTCGAATAGGCGCCAGATCGGACAGGAGGTGGAGGTGCTCGTCGAGGGCTTCTCCAAGCGATCCAGAGCCCAACTCTCCGGCCGCACCTCGCAGGACAAGGTGGTGGTATTTGACAAGAAGGAGGGCGTCCACTTCGGCGACACCGTTCGCTGCCACATCGACGACGTCACCAGTGCCACCCTATTGGGCCATCTCGTCTGACCACACCATATAGTATATCTCCGCCTATCGGTTTCTCCTCAATATTATCTGACATATCATGAGACGAAGTACTCTTCTGCTGCTCCTATGGAGCTTCCTGGCGCTCATGCCCTCGCTCTCGGCGCAGCGCGTCCGGGTCGCCTGCATCGGCAACTCTGTCACCTACGGTTACGGACTGGAGGATCCGGCGGCGCAGTCCTACCCCACCATCCTCGGTCAGCTCCTCGGCGAGGGGTATGAGGTGCGAAACTTCGGTCACAGCGGATCCACCCTCCTCCGGGACGGGCACAATCCCTACGTGGAGACGAAGGAATATGCTGCGGCTCTCGCTTTCAAGCCCGACGTGGCGGTGATCCACCTGGGACTCAATGACACCGACCCCCGCAACTTCCCGCACTACCGGGATCACTTCGTGGCGGACTACTGCGCCCTGATCGACACCCTCAGAGCGGTCAATCCGGAGATGGACATCAGGATCTGCAGTATGACGCCCATCTTCCCCTGTCACTCACGATACATCTCCTCCACGCACGACTGGTATCGGATCCTGCAGGGACTGATCCCGCGGGTGGCGGAGGCTCGTCAGACCGGACTTATCGATCTCTACGAGGCGTTTCGCCACCGCCCCGATCTGATCACCGATCCGCCCACGCTCCACCCCAATGCTCGCGGAGCTCGTCATCTGGCGGAGACGGTCTTCCGATCCCTTACGGGCGACTACGGCGGCCTCAGCCTCGATGGCGCCTGGCAGCCCCACATGGTGCTGAGGCAGGGGATGACCCACACGATCACCGGTCATGCAGACAGAGGGGACCGGATCACCCTCCGGTGGCGAGGCGAGCGCTATCTCTCAGCGCCGGTGGGGGATGATGGAAAGTGGTCAATCACCTTCCCCGCCGGAGAGGCGACCGTAGAGCCTCAGGTGCTGTCCGTGGAGGGAAAGGAGAAAAAGATCACTCTCCCTGACCTCCTCGTGGGAGAGGTCTGGCTTGTCAGCGGTCAGAGCAATATGGCATTCCCTCTCAGGGATGCCACGGGCGGATCGGACTATGCCGCGACACGTCATCCCCGGCAGGGCACCCTGCGGCTCCTTCGCCTGAGACCCTTCGCCGAGACAGACAGCAGGCCATGGAGCGAGGAGGCTCTGCGTCGGGCCAATGAGCTCGACTTCTATCTCGGCGAATGGAAGGCAGTAAGTACCGAGACGGCACTCGACTTCTCCGCCGTGGGATACGCCTTTGCCACACAGATGGCAAGCAAACTGGACGTGCCGGTAGGCGTCATCGAGATCGACAATGGCGGTACCCCTCTTACCTCATGGGTGAGCAGAGACATTCTGGAGGACGATCCAAGGTTTGCCAAGGTCTTTGATCACTGGCGAGACAACGACTACACCATGCGGTGGTGTCGGGAGCGAATGGAGACCAACCTGCAGCTCACGAAGGATCCCTTCCAGAGACATAGCTATGACCCCTCCTTCAACGAAGAGACCGGCTACCGCCTTATCTATGGTCAGTCGCTCTCCGGCGTGCTGTGGTATCAGGGCGAGAGTGATGCGGAGAATGCGGAGCAGTACGGTCTCCTCTTCCCCCACTTTGTCCGAGATCTGCGTCGTCACTTCGGCTCCGATCTGCCTGTGCTGACGGTGCAGCTAAGCAACCTTGACCGTCCCTCCTGGGGCCGATTTAGAGACCTGCAGCGCCGTCTGGCTGAGGAGATGAAGGGGGTAAGCCTGGTCACCAGCTATGATCTCGGCGAGCGGGGCGATGTGCACTACCACGATAAGACGCCTCTCGGCGAGCGTGCTGCACGTCTGGCACTTCAGTCTGTCTACGGTCACCGCACCGGGGCAGAGGCGACTGCGGCGAGACCCCTACGCATCGAGGCGTGTGCCGATGGATGGAGGCTCTCACTGGATGCCGGGACAGGAACCCTCGAGACCTCCGATGGTGCGGAGATACGGGGTCTCCTCGGGGAGACGCTTGATGGGCAGTGGATCCCGCTGCGTGGTGAGATCGACGGGGTAAGTCTGAGGATCAAGCGCCCCGAGGGATCACACCGGATCGTCTCCGTCGCCTATGCCTTCACCGGCTGGACGGATGCCAACCTGCGCACCGCCGGAGGACAGCCGGTCCCCACCTTTATCCTCCCCATCCCGGAGCGGTAGTCGCCAGGGCAAGGTGATGCCCTCAGAACTAATACCGATATTAGACAAAACTATAGTCGGTATTAGTGAACACTAATATCGGTAATAGTCAAACCTAATACCGGTAATAGAAACAGCCTTCAGCCTGCTGCTGACACCCAGTCCGTTACGGAGAGCCACACAGCCTGTGATGCCGACCTCTAATCCGTCAGGTCTCCGGATCCAGGGGTGACGCATTTGAGCGTTACAGGAGCCACTCCACTCATTGTGAAGAGTGGTGAACGATGCACCCCGACAGGGGTGCCCGCTTTTTAGACTCGGGTCAAGGGGCGTAGCCCCGACGACCCGGGGGTCAGGCGTTGCTAGCGATCCCGCGACCCCGCTAGGGTGTCGCACTGATTGACTGACTGGTATGTG
>QWCQ01000066.1_pt1 | contig 113047 bp, 106 predicted proteins | sample 1972701 | NCBI WGS metagenome assembly QWCQ01 (sample SAMN09866704, study PRJNA288562) | Human gut metagenome isolate pre4_stool, whole genome shotgun sequencing...
GTTCACACTCTAGTAAACAAGTTTAAACCTTGTCAACTGGGAGTTAATCTCCGTGTCACCAGCGTCTCGCGGCGACTTCGATAAATATACGCACACCCCCAACAAACAACAAATCCCCAGGTATTCATGCTTTTTCGAGCAGTTCTTATCCCGGTTGTGAATCGCAGGTCTAGAAAAACGACGAATCCCGCCGCACAAGGCGGCGGGATAGGCATGGTCTGCTCCGACTAAGAAGACCGGTTGTTAGCTGAGCTTGGCACCGGCGAAGTTCTTCTTTCCTCGTCGCAGAACAAGCCACGAACCGTGAAGCAGATCCGTAGCGTCCGGCTCCCACTCATCAGACTCAATGCGCTTGTTGTTGACGTACGCGCCACCTTCCTTGATGGTGCGTCGGGCAGCGCCCTTCGAATCGGCCAAGCCAGCGGCAACCAACAAATCAACAATGGTTCGCGGCTCCCCTGCGGAAATCTCTGCCACAGTGGTCTCAGACAAGGCACCAGCCAGGGTATTTTCGTCCAAATCAGTGAGCTCAGCTTTGCCGAACAGTGCCTGCGCTGCTAGCTCCACAGCCTTCGTAGCCTCTTCACCGTGCACCAATGTGGTCATCTCCTGGGCCAACCTGCGCTGCGCTTCACGACGGAATGGTTCGTCCGCGACCTTCTGTTCGTAGGAAGCAATCTCTTCCTGATCAAGGAAGGTGAACCAACGCAGGTAGTCGATGACCACAGAGTCGCCAGCGTTTAGGAAGTACTGGTACCACGCGTACGGGGACGTCTTCTCCGGATCCAACCACAGCTTTCCGCCACCGGTGGATTTACCGAACTTCTGCCCCTGGGCGTCCGTAACCAACGGAACGGTAAGGCCGTGAACCTTCGCACCGTTGACACGTCGGTTGAGATCCACGCCGGATACGATGTTGCCCCACTGGTCGCCACCGCCGATCTGCAGGACACAATTCAGCTCGTTATGCAGGTGCACGTAGTCGTTGGACTGAAGCAGCATGTAGGAGAACTCAGTGTACGAGATTCCGTCGGACTCCAAGCGACGCTTGACCGTGTCACGGTCCAGCATCGTATTCAAAGAAAAGTTCTTTCCCACGTCGCGCAGGAAGTCAATGACAGACATCTGAGAAGTCCAGTCCGCGTTGTTGACCATGGTCGCCGCGTTCTCACCCTCGAAGTCAATGAACTGGCGCAGCTGCTTCTTGATAGCCACCATATTCTCATTGATGGTCTCCTGCGAAAGCATGGAGCGCTCCCCCACATCCCGCGGGTCGCCGATTTGCCCCGTAGCGCCACCAGCGAGGGCGATTGGGTGATGCCCGGCCTTTTGAAAACGGCGCAGCATAATCATCGGCACCAAGTGGCCCGCGTGCAAGGAGTCACCCGTGGGGTCGAAACCGCAATATAGAGTGATGGGTTCCTCGCAAGCCGCGCGGAGGGCGTCGAGATCTGTGGACTGGTTAATGAGGCCGCGCCACTGCAGCTCATCAATGATGTTCATGGAGGCTCCTTTTACTTCGATTCCGGCTGGACGGGATAAGTGTTCGCAAAGACCACTAAATTCGCGGGATGCGTCTTAGGCATCGTCGTCAGTTGGCGGCCACGGTGTTGCGTGATCGGCCAGCATGACGGGAATACCGTTTTCAATGGGATAGGCCACCCCTAGCCGGTCATTGACCAGTACCTGTTCTTCTTCCAGGTAGTTCAGCGGGCCTTTGTCCTGCGGACACACCAAAATGTCGAGCAGCTTCGGATCAAGACTCATACCCGCCAACCCTACACCTCCTTGGAATCTGCAGAAGGAGTGGTCCCACCAAATTGCAGCTTCAGCGCCATGGAGTGATCCTGCAGGCCACGGACCGAGTTCTGGGCAATGGCGTCACGAATCTCCGTCATCTCTCGATTGAGTATCCCCAGCGCCTCAGTTACCTCTTTGACCGCTGCGGGCTCGTTGAGTTCCGTTACTTCTAAATAGGACTTCACCAAACTGCTCGAGTGCTCCTCAATCATGTCGCGGACAAGGGACTGCTGACTTGGGGCATCATCGAGCCTGTCCCAGTTGTTGAGCACCCACGTTGCCGAGGCGTCGAACTCCGTCCACGCGCGATCTACGGGCGCCGGAGTGTCTCGGTGGTGCAGGCTGTAGCGAGTGCTCTTCAGGCTTGTGGTCAGCCGGTCCGCCTCAGACACCGGAGGGGCCGGAAGCTCCTTGCCCTGCCTCTCCGGCGGGATGAGAAATCCGGCTGCCGCGCCGCAGCTGGCCGCCACGATTGGCCAAAGGAATCCCAGGCCGCCGCCAGTGAGGAAGTGCAAGGCAGCGACGAGCACCGTCACTACAACTGCGGCAATTACCTTGCGAGGGGTTACGTCGTCCATGGATGCCTGCCTTCCTTGACAATGGAGAGGGTGATTTACTGATAAGCGCGAATTTCTTCGAAGGCCCCGGCCAGATCACCGTCGATGGCGTTGAAGGTTTTGCCGCCGGTGAGTTGGGCTAGCTCCTCCATCTCTTGAACATTGGCTTCACCGTACAAGATGACGAACACCGGGATATCCTTCTTGTCCGGTGGGAGCTGTTCATACGCCTCCTTAAACTGAGCAAAGGTTCGGCCGCGAGTGACCTCACCGTCGGTCATGAGCACCACGGTGCCAATATCGCCGTCGCCAGTGCTCAGCTCATCAAAGGCTTTAAGCACTGAGTCGAACGTGGCGGTTTCTCCGTCGGCCTGCAAATCCTCTACTCGATCCGCCAGTTCTTTGACCGAGCCCATGTTTTCGGTATCCATCACCGCGCGGGTCACTGGCTGAGGTTCGGACGAGTACGGCATGAGCTTGATTTGCTCGCGGTTACGGAAGGCAACCTGGCCTTGTTCTGCGGTATTGCCGTCCGCAGAGCCGTCGATAAGCGGGCGCAAGCTGCTCTTGAGAAGCTCGATACGCTCACCTTCCATAGAACCCGAGGTATCCAGCACAAGAGACGTGTTGCCGGGTTTGCGCAGCTCGTGGGCGAATGCGGCCTCCAGCGCCTGTGCAGTCTTCTCGTTAGCGGGATAAGGAAGCTCGAACATGGTGCCCGGCAGATCGGAATTGTCCACACGCAGGTGGTAGCTCTTCAGCAGCTGGGAAGAATCACGCAACCAATCAGCCAACGCCTGCACCTTAGCTTCTGCGTCATCGTCTGGGGAGCTATGAAGGGCCGTGAGTGGATAATCCGCGGAAATGACACCATCGGAAGGAATGACCACTTGTAGGTCTGCGCCTTCGTCCTGGAGCTGATAGAGCACGGATTCGTAGTTAATAATCGCGTCCGCTTGCTCCGGATGCTCGCGGAAGCGATCCGCCAACCACCCCGAGGAGCCAGAGGTGAGCGTCTGATTACCAAACAGGTCTTGGACCTTGTCCGAAGCCTTGTAGATATCCTCCTCCGTTAGCGCTCGGCCAGTGTCCGCGAAAGCGGTGGTGGCCGCAGACAAGGCGGAGAAACCCGAGTTCGACGTTGATGGGTCGGTCATCCCAAAGGTGATACCTGAATCTGAAATCTCCTGCCAGGTCGGCTGCGTGGTGTCCCATCCGTGCTTGCGTGCGATATCCTTATGCACGCCCAACGCCACAGGTGAGCGCGCGACGCTGAATTCCTTTCCCAACTTGCTATCGGCACCAATGATGCGGGCGTAGCGGTTGGTGGCGAACCACGTGGCGTCATAGTGACGGTCAAAGGTTCCTTGTTGCAGCGAACGGGAGTTCTCCAACGTGCCTGACTCCGTGGTCATGGTGATATCAAAGCCGAGCTCCTCGGAGGCCTGTTCCAGGACCGGCTCCAGCGGTGCAAGCTCCGTTGCGGCGACAATCTTCAGGTCACCGTCTTGCTCTTGCTCGCTTGAGGTTGAGTCGTCGAGCCAACTGTTTCCACTGACAGCGGAACAAGCAGCAAGAGTCATCATGCACGACACGGCGACGAATGCCTTCAGGGATCGCAACATTCACATCATCCTTTCCGGGAGTTCGTTTCCCGTGATTAATCCCAGCTCTTGCTGAATGGCTTCAAAGTCTTGCCAAGACGTGGGAGGTTGTTGAGTTGGCAGAGGGAGAGGGCTGTACTCCACGTCGGCGACCAGCTTGTCGAAGATGCTGGTCGGCTCCGTGCGGTATCCCTGCATCGCGGCAACACCTTGAATTGAACGGTCACTCACGGCGGCGGCGAAAGCCTCACCTTCCTCCGTTTGCGGGACGACGGTGGAGGTCAGCATTGCACCTGGGACGAGAGCTAAGGGAGTGTAGTCCTTGAGCTTCGTACTGCCCTCAGAATCTGATTGCTTTATAAGTTCGGCTACGTACTCGGCTTCGGTGGCCAACACCATGGGCATCTCGCCCTTCCCAAGACGCAGGTAGGTATCAAAAATTCCCTGCGTGCTAGCCTCTCCGTGTCCTTGACCGACGAGTAGTCGCTGCATGGCATCATCACCGCCTGCTCCTCCCCCGACGGAACGAATCAGGGCGGCATACTGCAGAGCTGCATTGGATTCGCGGAGGCTGGGAACCGCAACATCGACAACGCGAGGAGATCCAAAAGACGGGCTAATATCGCGCCAGCGTGTGCCTTCCTTTGACATCTCGTTCAATTTTGCAAGATCGAGGGACTTGTTACCGCCGTTGTCAACCACCAAGCCTTGAGATTCCATATCACCCACCAAATCCGTATAGACCAGTGCGATGAGTGGCGTAGAGAATGCAACCACCGAGCCGGGGTCGGCCCCAGTGATGGTCGTGAATTTATCTTTCGTCTCAGCAACACGTGCCGCGCCATCCACGACGGGCATGACGAAGTCATAGTCAGGGTCGGGCCTGCTAGCAATCTCTACCAAGTCCTGGGGCGAGAAAACGTCATACGCCACCGAGATGCCAACCTCTGCAAATACTTGTTGCTGCTCCGCGGCTTTAAAAAACTCCTCATCTTCCGGACTGATGGCACCCTTCACGCGGAGGAGGTCGCGATGCGAGGAGGGCGAACTGGGAAAGCTAAAGCTGGGCATCGAAATCCAGCCACGCCCCACGACCACGGAGACGATAGCGACAACCAGGAAGGCGAGGGCTACGATAACTGACTTCTTTCGTCCACCCGGCTGTGCGCTACTCATGACCTAAATCATAAAAGGCACTCCGCCATGGTGCTCGACTTACCGATCGCGCACCCCCGATGCAGTCCCCCGCTGCTGCTATCCGAAAGCGGTTGCCTTAATAAGAACTGCAGAGATCAATGCGGCCACAGCGGGACAGAGAAAAGGGCGGCGACTCTGTCCCGACCATTGGGCTAAAGAAGCGAAGGCACGTTCGCGACCAATGAAAAGAGATCCTTAGGATCCTCCAGGTTGGCAATGATATCGATCTCTGACTCCAAGTCAGTGCCTCTTACAGAATCACGAAGGTAGCGAAGGGCAGAAAAGTCATTGATGGCGAATCCGACATCGTCGAAAAGCGTGATCTGGTCATCGCTTTCGCGGCCCGTCGCCTGCCCAGTAAGTACCTGGTAGAACTCGACCACTGGAAAGTCTGCCGGCTTCTGTTGAATCTCGCCCTCGATGCGCGTCTGTTCTGGGAACTCAACAAAGACCTTGGACTTGTCCAAGATTGAGCTCTCTAGCTCGGTCTTGCCCGGGCAGTCACCGCCGACCGCATTGAGGTGCACGCCAGGTGTGACGTGATGCTCGGCCAGGATTTGGTTCTGGGCTTTATCGGCCGTGCAGGTGGTGATGATGTCGGCGCCCTGTACGGCTTCATCAACACTTGAGCAAGCTGTGATGTTGAATCCCAATGGCTCCAAGTTTCGCTGGAACTTTTCTACTGCCTTCGGGTCAATGTCATAAATAGCGATGTCATCGATCCCCATTACACCGCGGAATGCAAGGGCCTGGAACTCTGACTGCGAGCCAGCCCCCACCATGGCCATACGCTTGGAGTCTTTTCTGGCTAGGTGCTTTGCCACCATGGCGGAGGTGGCCGCCGTGCGCAGTGCCGTAAGCAAAGTCATTTCGGCCTCGAACGTGGGGTAACCGTTGTCGACGTCAGCAAGCACGCCAAAAGCAGTTACCGTCTGAAAGCCACGTGCGGGGTTCGAAGGATGACCATTGACGTACTTGAAGGAGTACTCCTTGCCATTGGAGGTAGGCATGAGTTCGATGACGCCGAACGGGGTGTGAGAAGCCACGCGTGCGATTTTGTCGAATCGCTCCCATTCGCGGTAGTCCGCCTCAAGGTAGTCCACCATTCCGATAATGATGTTTTCTACTCCCTCACGCTGTATCCAGCGCGCCATATTCTCTACATCTACGAACTTGACAGCATGGTTCATTGCAATCTCCGATCTTGATTCTTGTATTAGTTCTTCGGGTGAAGGTCCGTCTGCGGCGCGGCTGGGAAGCGTGAGGTGGGAAGGTGCTTGGCCTTCCTCTCCGCCGCGATGGTGTAGATACGCTCACGCCAGGCAAACCACATGGCAGCGAACACCGGAATGAGAAGCAGCGTAGAGGCCAGAGCGAAGGTTCCGATTGGGTAGTCAAAAGCCATAAGGATAATGACCACCGCGATGAAGGCAAGCACAGACCAATCACCTGCTTGGCCGAAGGGCGAGCGATAATTTGGACGGGTATAGCGCCCCTTCTTTGCCAGGTGCACAAATTTGATGTGCGACATGGCCACGGCGGCCCACGACGCCAACGTGCCCAGCGCGGCCAGATTCAACACGATCTCGAAAGCCATCTCGGGCACCACATAGTTAAGAAACACACCAGCGAGACCGACGAAGGCGGCCATCACGATGCCTCCATAAGGAACGCCAGATTTGGACATGCGGGCACCGAATTTGGGCCCGGAGCCAGCAGTAGACATGTTGTACATGATGCGGCCCGTCGAATACAGACCGGCATTCAATGAGGAAATCGCAGCGGTGATTACCACCAGCTGGAAGATAGGCGCAGCATAACCTGCGCCAAGTGACTCAAAAAAGGTCACGAATGGCGATACTTCTGTGACGTAGGTGGTGTAGGGCAAAACCAGGGTCAGCAGCAGCACGCTGCCGAAATAAAAGACCACGATACGGAATAGAACACTATTCACCGCACGCGGAATATGCTTTTCGACGTCCTTTGTCTCACCCGACGTGGTACCTACCAACTCGATGCCTGCATAGGCAAAGACAACGCCCTGGATGACAATTACTGCAGGCAACAGGCCATTAGGAAGCCAACCACCGGCATCAGTAATAAGGCTGAACCCGGTTGGATCACCGTTGGGGTGGCCTAGTATGACCACACCGATCGCCACGACCATGAAGATGATCAGCGCAACGATCTTGATCATGGAGAACCAATACTCCAGTTCGCCAAAGATCTTCACCGAGAGCATGTTGAACAAAAGGATGCTACATACGACGCCGAGGGCGAGCAGCCACTGCGGAACCGCGTCCAACCACGAGGTATATTGCCCAAACCATTTGATGTAGATAGCCACCGCGGTACCATCCGCCACCAAGGTGGCTGCCCAATTTCCCCAGTAAAGCCAGCCCGTCACGAAGGCAGTCTTTTCACCGTAGAACTCACGCGCATAAGAGACGAAGGAACCCGAACTCGGGCGATACACGATGAGTTCGCCGAGCGAGCGCAGAATGATGTAGCCGAAGAATCCACACACCAAGTACAAGACGGCGAGGAACGGTCCCGCCGTTTGTAGGCGCCCGCCGGTGCCGAGCAGCAACCCGGTGCCGATGGCAGAGCCAATGGCAATCATCTGCAGCTGACGGTTGCTCATCCCCTTCTGGAGACCGTGGTCTTCCGAAGCATAGACCGCTTTCTCTTTCTCATGAGACTCCGTGTTGGGCGGCCGAAGTGTTTCAGTCATAAGGAAAATAGTCCTTTCCGAATCCGGAACGCGATGGAGCTTCGCATTCCCTAAGGAAACGTTATAGGAACCTTATGAGACACACCTCACATGTACCCCCGTTTTGTGGTGCACGACAACTATGTGCAGTGGAAAAGAGCGCTCTGCGTCACCCCCACATAAGAAAAGAACCGCATGGTCATAAGGACCATGCGGTTTAAGAAGCTGGCGGGTTTAGCGCAGCGGAATCTGCGCCCATTCGCGCGCGCCACGAGCACGCTCGCGAACCTTTTCGCGCTGTTCCACCACGCGGATACCGGCGGTGCCGCCCTTAGTGAAGCGCGACGCCACTGCCCCATCAATGGTCAGCACCTCGCGAACCTCTGGGAGCAGGCGCTTGTCGACGCCCGCCAATTCCTCATCAGTGAGATCCACCAGGTCAACGCCGCGGGACTCTGCAATCTGCACGCACGCACCGGAGGCCTCATGAGCCTCGCGGAAAGGAACGCCTTGGCGCACCATCCACTCAGCCAGATCAGTGGCCAAAGTGAAACCGCGCGGTGCGAGCTCGCGCATGCGATCTTCGTGGAAGGTCAGGGTTTCGACCAATCCGGTCATCGCCGGCAGCAAGAGGTTCAACTGCGCCACCGAGTCGACGATGGGCTCCTTATCCTCCTGCAGATCACGGTTGTAGGCCAAGGGCTGCGCCTTAAGCGTTGCCAGCAGCCCGGTAAGGTTGCCGATGAGCCGGCCGGTCTTGCCGCGGGTCAACTCCGGTACGTCCGGGTTCTTCTTCTGCGGCATGATCGACGAGCCCGTGGACCAGGCATCATCCAAGGTGACGTAGCCATACTCTGGAGTACACCAGTAGATGATCTCCTCGGATAGGCGCGACATGTCCACGGCAATCTGGGTAAGGACGAAGGCCGTTTCGGAAGCAAAGTCCCGTGCTGCCGTGCCATCCAGAGAGTTCTCTGCGGAGGAGTCGAAACCGAGCTCCTCGGCGATAGCCTCCGGGTCCAAGTGCAGCGAGGAACCAGCGAGTGCACCCGAGCCATAAGGAGACACGGCTAAGCGCTTGTCCAGATCCTGGAGGCGCTCAATATCACGCAGCAACGGCTGGGCGTGTGCGAGCAGCTCGTGCGCTAGCAGAACTGGCTGCGCTGCTTGGGAGTGGGTCTTACCCGGCATGATGGCATCCGGGTGAGCCTCGGCCTGATCAACCAGGGCTTCCACTAAGTCGGTGACTTGGAGCGCGATATCGCGGATGGCATCACGAATCCACATCCGGAACAGGGTGGCTACCTGGTCGTTGCGGGAACGTCCAGCGCGCAGGCGTCCACCAACCTCGGGGCCAACAATGTCGATGAGCCCGCGCTCCATCGCGCCGTGGACGTCCTCGTCTGTCGGCAGCGGGGTGAATTCACCAGAAGCAACCTTCTCCCCTAATTCGCTCAGGCCGTTGAGCATGGTGTCCAGGTCGGCGTCGGACAGCAGTCCAGCCTTGTGCAGGACCTTAGCGTGGGCCTTGGAGGCCAGCACATCATAGGGGGCGAGGACCCAGTCGAAGTGGGTGGATACGGACAGGGCAAACATCGCCTCGGAAGGGCCGCCCGAAAAGCGGCCTCCCCACAACGCGCCCTCGTTAGTCTTGTGCATCGTTTCCTTATCTTGACCTTGGCTGTGCTGGTTTACTTGCCTGTGGGGAAACCGCCGTCGCGGTCACGCTGGTTGGAGATCTGCGTCGACAGACCGTGCAGCTGGACAAAGCCCTTGGCCGCAGTCTGATCGAAGGTATCACCGGTGTCATAGGTGGCCAGGTCGAAGGAGTACAACGACTGGCCAGAGCGACGGCCATTGACGGTGGCGGTGCCGGCATGCAGAACCATGCGAATATCGCCGGTGACGTTCTCTTGGGTGGACTCGGTGAAAGCATCCAGGGAGCGCTTCAGCGGCGAGAACCAGAGACCATCGTAGACCTCCTCGGACCAGCGGGCGTCCGTGAGGCGCTTGTAGCGGGCCAGCTCACGCTCCACGGTGACATCTTCCAGCGCCTCGTGGGCCTTGATGAGCACCATGGCGCCAGGAGCTTCGTAGACCTCGCGGGACTTGATGCCCACCAGGCGGTCCTCCACCATGTCGAGACGGCCAATGCCCTGTGCACCAGCGCGGCGGTTGAGCTCCTCGATGGCCTGAAGGACGGTCACCGGCTTGCCGTCGATCGCAGTAGGAACACCCTTATCAAAGGTGATGGTCACCTCGTCCGGGGCATTGCCCAAGTCCGGCTGCTCGGTATAAGCGTAGAGGTCCTTTGTCGGCGGGTTCCACAGATCTTCCAGGAAGCCGGTCTCGACCGCACGGCCCCACACGTTCTGGTCAATCGAAAACGGGGACGCAGCGGACTGCTCGATCGGAAGGTTGATTTCCTCAGCGAAGGCAATGGCCTTATCGCGGGTCCAGGCGTAGTCACGCGCCGGCGCAATGATTTCCAGTGCCGGATCCAATGCGCGGAAGGAGACCTCGAAACGCACCTGATCGTTACCCTTGCCCGTGCAGCCGTGCGAAACATGGGTACCACCGTGGGCCTGAGCGGCCTCTACAAGGTGCTTGACGATGAGCGGGCGCGAGATAGCAGACACCAGCGGGTACTGCTTCATGTACATGCCGTTCGCCTTGATGGTGGGCAAGCAGTACTCTTCTGCGAACTCATCTTTTGCGTCGACAACGATGGACTCGACAGCACCGCAGTCGAGAGCACGCTGGCGCACAGATTCCATATCCTCGCCGCCCTGACCAAGGTCAAGGGACACAGCGATAACCTCGCCGCCGGTCATCTTGGCCAAGTAGGGAATGGCGACGGAAGTATCCAGACCGCCAGAGTAGGCAAGCACAACGCGTGCAGTCATAGTAGTTTGCTCCTTTAAGACAGACAGGTGCTAAAAATTGAACTGATTTATATTATACAGACTTACGTATAAATGTTAAATGCCGCGGCTGGTGAGCTTTTCTGCAAGCTCACGGCCTCCTAGTCCTTCACGCGCTAGGACAAAGATGGTGTCATCGCCTGCAATACAACCCACCACATCTGGCAGGCCCACACGATCAATGAAGGATGCTAGGTACTGGGCAGCGCCCGCGGGCGTGCGGAGCATCGCGATATTGCCGGAGAAATCGTGGGAGACCACGAGTTCATCGAGCATGCGGCGCAGCTTCTCACGCGGACCGTTGAGCTGGTCTTCGAATTGCTCCAACTCGCCGCCCACCACGTAGAAGGACCGGCCACCATCGCGTTTTACTTTCTTGGCGCCCAGCTCATCGAGGTCACGCGACAAGGTGGCTTGCGTGATGTCGATTCCCTCATCGAGCAAGAGCTCGGAGAGCTGGACTTGGCTCGTGACCCGTGTGCGGTCGAGTATCTCCAGAATCTTGGCCTGGCGGGCATTGCGCGTAGTTGGGGTCGTCGTCATTCGTCTACTTCTCCTCCTGAGCTGCAAGAAGCCACACGAGCAGCGCCTTCTGTGCATGGAGACGGTTCTCCGCCTCGTCAAAGACACGGGACTGTGGTCCGTCAATCACCTCAGCAGTCACTTCGTTGCCGCGGTAGGCCGGTAAGCAGTGCAGGAAGATCGCTTCTTCCTTGGCACGGGACATAACCTCTGGGGTGACCTGGTAAGGCAGGAACGGGGTGCGACGGTCCTTGCCGTCATCTTCCTGCCCCATGGAAACCCACGTGTCGGTGATAACAACGTCGGCGCCGTCGACGGCCTCGAGAGAATCAGTCACGGTCACCGTGCCGCGCTTCCGGGCACGTTCCACAAACTCCGGCTGCGGCTGGAAACCTTCCGGCGCAATGATCGTCATCTCCATGCCCGCGGTGGCAAAGCCCAACATATAGGAGTTGGCCATGTTGTTGTTGCCATCACCCAGGTAGACGGCCTTGCGGCCAGCCAGGTCACCGAAATTCTCGCGGCAGGTCACCAAATCCGCCAGGATCTGGCACGGGTGCAGGTCATCGGACAGAGCGTTGACGATGGGTACCGTCGCGGTTTCAGCCATCTCTAGCAGGTTTTGGTGCGCGTAGGTGCGCCAGACAATTGCCTCGACAAACCGGGAGAGAACAGCAGCGGTGTCCTGGTACGTCTCGCCTTTGCCCATCTGCGTGGACTTTGTCTCCGTGACGATGGCGTGCCCGCCCAGGTGAGCAATTCCCGCCTCGAAGGAGAATCGTGTGCGCGTCGACGTCTTGTCAAAAAGAACCGCGACCGACTTCGGGCCCTCCAGCGGACGCTCGGAGAAGGGGTCCTTCTTCAGCTTCAAGGCAAGGTCCAAGACCTCTGCTTGTTCCTCCGGTGTGAGGTCGTCATCTGCCAAGAAATGGCGCACGCTCATCCTATTTCCTCCAATACCTTATGCAGGCGATCGATTGCTTGCGTGAGTTCCTCATCGGTGATCACCAACGGCGGGGTCAAGCGCAAGACCTCGCTGCTTGGGGCATTGAGGATGAGACCGTGGTCCAAGCCTGCAGCCACAACGTCCTTAGCCACCGATTTATTTAATACAACACCTAGCATAAGCCCTCGGCCCCTGACTGACTGCACCGCCGGGATTGTGGCCACCTCACTGCGTAGCCACTCCCCCTTTCGGGCGACGTCGGCGAGGAAGGGGTCGTCGACAAGCTCCAGCACCGTTGCGGCGGCCGCACAGGAGACGGGATTTCCGCCAAACGTCGTGCCGTGGGAACCCGGGGTGAAGAGATCCTTAGCCTGTCCACGGGCAATGGTGGCGCCGATCGGCATGCCCGCACCCAAGCCCTTAGCCATGGTGATGACGTCAGGAAGAACGCCCTCATGCTGGAACGCGAAGAAATCACCGGTGCGTCCCACACCAGTTTGAACCTCATCGACAATCATGAGGATCCCGTGCTTGGTGCACAGCTCCCTCACGGCACACAGGAATCCATCGGGCGCAGGTATCACACCAGTCTCCCCCTGAATGGGCTCCAAGATGATGGCGGCGGTATCCTCCGAGTTCTGCTCCACCAAGGTGGTCAAGTAGTCAATGTCGCCATAGGTATAGAACTCCACGCCACCTGGGAAAGGTTCAAAGGCCTTGCGCTTGGCAGGTTGCCCGGTCATGGCAAGAGATCCCATCGTCCGGCCATGGAAACCGTGGTGCGCGGCGAGGATGCGGCGGCGGCCGGTCAAGCGCGCCAGCTTAAAGGCAGCCTCATTGGCTTCCGCTCCGGAGTTGGAGAAGAAGACACGGGCGTCGCTATCCCCCACCTTCTCCAGGAGTTTGCCGGCAGCCTCGACGACGGGTTTGCTGGCAAAGAGGTTGGAGACATGCCCAACGGTCGCCACCTGAGCGCTGACCGCCTCGACGATGGCCGGGTGGGCATAGCCCAGCGAGTTCACAGCAATGCCGGCGAGCATATCGATGTATTCTTTACCGTCTTCATCGGTCACCGTGGCGCCCTTGCCGGACACGATGGCCACGGGTGGGGTGCCGTAGGTGTTGCTTAACACCTCTCCCCACCGTTGCGTCAGTGTGGTCTGCGCGGTCATTTCTTATCGTCCTTCCTAAAGATCGTGCCTTCTGGGTAGTCCTCACGGTTGTAATCATTGGGCAGCACCATCGTGCCGATGCCGCCCGTAGTGAGCAGCTCTAGTAGCACGGCGTGGGCGATACGCCCGTCGATGACGTGGGCGGCGCTCACATCTCCCTCGACAGCCATAAGGCAGGACTCCATCTTCGGAATCATGCCCGAATCCAGGCCTGGGAGCAGGGCTTTGAGTTTGTCGACCTCAATTTTCGACACCAGTGAATCGCGATTGGGCCAGTCGGTGTACAGGCCCTCCACATTGGTGAGGATGACAAGGCGCTCAGCACCCAGTGCTCGTGCCAATGCACCGGCTGCGATATCCGCGTTGATGTTGTAGACCTCGCCGTCATTTCCGGGAGCGATAGTCGAGACCACTGGAATGCGTCCAGCCTCGATGATGTCCATGACGGCGGAGGGATCGACGCTGACGATGTCTCCCACCATGCCGATATCGGTGGGCTCGCCGTCGACGTCGACAAACCGCTTGCGGGCTTTAAACAGACCCGCGTCCTCACCGGAGGTTCCCACGGCGTAGGGACCGTGGGAGTTGATGAGATTCACCAGACCGCGACCCACCTGGCCGAAAAGAACCATGCGAACCACATCCATGATTTCCGGGGTGGTCACGCGGAAACCGCCCTTGAATTCTCCTTCAATGCCCAGCTTGCCCAGCATCTCATTGATCTGCGGGCCCCCGCCGTGCACCACCACGGGCTTAGCGCCCACGGTGCGCAGGAAAACCATGTCGGCGGCGAAGGCGGCCTTGAGCGAGTCATCCACCATCGCGTTGCCACCGTACTTCACGACGACGATCTTGTCGCGGTAGTGCTGCAGCCACGGCAAGGCTTCCGCGAGCACAGTAGCGCGGTCTACATTGCTGAGTCCCTGAATCATCTTTCCTCCCTGTTTCTCTTAGGAGCTGTACGCGGAGTTGATTTCCACGTAGTCGTGGGACAAGTCGGTGGTGCGCACGAAAGCGGTACCGCTTCCACCAGTACCTAGGTCAACGCGTACGTCAATGTCAGCCCCGGAAAGGTCAACATCACGCGCGCCGGGCGCGCCGGTGGACCCAACGCACACAGCCTGGTTATTGAAGAACACCGAGATGTTCTCCGGATCCATATCAGCATCCGCCATGCCCACTGCGGCGAGCACGCGACCCCAGTTGGGATCCGAGCCGAACATCGCACACTTGAAAAGGTTGTCGCGCCCCAAGGTGCGCGCGGCGTTCAGCGCCTGTTCATCGGTGGAGGTTCCTTCGACCGTGATCTTCACGCGCTTGGTCACCCCCTCGGCATCTGCCTGGAGCTGATCCGCGATATCGGAACACACCGCCAGAACAGCAGCATCCAGCTCTTCCTGGCTAGGCTCTACACCGGAAGCGCCAGAGGCCAGGATGATGACCGTGTCATTGGTGGAGGTCGAGCCGTCAACGTCAAGCGTGTTGAAGGTCTGATCACTAGCGGTCTGCAGCGCCGAACGCAAGGCTTGTGGGGAGGCCACGGCATCCGTCGTCACGCATACCAACATGGTGGCCAGAGAGGGAGCCATCATGCCCACGCCCTTTCCCATGGCGCCCATGCTCCAACCCTCGGCCTTAAAGAGCGATTCTTTGACCACGGTATCGGTGGTCATGATTGCCTCCGCGGCGGCCTGACCGTGCGATTCATCAGAACCAAGATCCCCGGCAACCGCTTCGATACCGGCCAATGCCTTCTCCATGGGAAGCAGCTCTCCGATAAGACCCGTCGAGCACGCCGCGATGTTGACTGCGGGGATATCCGTGTGCTCGGAGACAGCGGCTACCATAGCCGCCGCATCCTTGTCCCCTTGCACGCCGTTGCAGGCATTCGCGTTGCCAGAGTTATAAATGACTGCTTGGATGGCACCGTCCGCTACTGCTGCACGGGAAAGCTTCACGGGAGCGGCCACCACGCGGTTACGGGTAAACACTGCGGCTGCATCAAAGTTGGGACCTTGATTGACCACAAGGGCCATATCCGGCTTTCCGGAGGGCTTAATCCCAGCCGTCGTGGCGCCAGCGAGGAAGCCGGCGGGTGCAGTAATCATTTCTAGTTTCTCCTTGTCTTAGCGGAACTACAGTTCCAGCGGGATTGGGTGGCGCGAGGAACGCGCGGGCGAGTATTTGGCTATCTAGGGGGCGACGGCTGCCTGCGGCAGGCCCAGAGTTTCCTCCCAGCCCAAGGTGAGGTTCATGCACTGAACGGCCGCGCCGGCGGTGCCCTTGCATAGGTTGTCTAAAGCCGCAGTGATGACAAGGCGGTTAGCGCGCTCATCCACGTGTGCCTGAATATGAACCATGTTGCTGCCCACCACGTTCTGGGTTTGCGGTTGCTGCCCTTCCGGAAGCACAAGGCAAAATGGCTCGTCGGCGTAGAACTCACGGAAAGCCTGGGCAACGCTGCGCTTATCGACGCCCCCCTTCAGCGGCGCCGTAATCGTGGCCAAAATGCCGCGCGGCAGAGGGGCAAGCACCGGAGTAAAACTCACGGACACCGGCTCCTGGGTAAAGGGTTGCAGGTTCTGCAGTACTTCCGGGGTGTGGCGGTGGGTGCCACCCGGCTTGTAGGCCTTGAGGTTGCCCATTGTCTCCGCGCCCAACTGAGTTACGGAGGCCTTCTTACCGGCTCCGGATACACCGGTAATCGCAATGACGGACAGGTCCGGCTCAATTAGCCCTTGCGCCACGGCAGGAAGGGCCCCCAGGGTAATCGTGGTGGGAAAACACCCTGGAACAGCCACGCGGTTGCTGCCCTTGAGCTTGTCGCGGTTGCCGGGAACTTCCGGGATCCCGTAGGGCCACGCGCCGGCATACTCACCGCCATAGAATGCATCCCAATCTTCTTTGTTGCGGAGGCGGAAATCGGCGGCACAATCGATGACGGTGACGGACTCCCCCAGCTGACGGCCTATCTCCGCCGAATGCCCGTGCGGCAAACCGAGGAATACGATGTCATGGCCGGCGAGGACTTCTGGGGTGGTGTCCTCGATGACACGGTCTGCCAACTGCGGCAGATGCGACATGAGTTCGGAGACTCGCTGGCCAGCATTGGAGTGCCCCGTGAGCGCGCCAATGCGCAGATCACCTGAAAGGTACGCTGGGTGCGACAGCAAGAGGCGTAGAATCTCGCTCCCTGCATAACCTGTGGCTCCGGCGATTGCTACTGAAATACTCATGCAGCCACCCTAGCAAATAATGCAGTCGGCCGTATGTTATTCAAAAACAGCCGCGATATTTCTTCATTCCATGAACGACGAAGCTCGGATTCTCGCGGTATAGTGCGAGAATCCGAGCTGTGGATGAGGAAATAGGAGTGACGCGGGGCCGGCTAACTCCGGGCCCTTTTATGAAACGAGGGCTGTATTTGGACTACATGACGCGGGAAGAGACGTCCCCCAGTCCTTCCGAACCAGATACGGCCTTCTTTCCTGCGTAGCCTAGGTAGCCCTGTGGGCCGACGAAGTGGATGCCGCCCTGCGCATCGGCGATAGCGGTGACTTCATTGAATTGGTGAACTTGGCCTGGCTGGAGGCGCTTGAAGTTCGTGGTCGTAAGCCCTTGGTTAAAGCAGTCAGCCTTAGAGCGGCCTGCATGGTAAATAAAACGCGGTGCCAGTTGGCCTGGCGGGTTGCACTGCGGGCTGGTAGCTCGTGCGCCTTCGGACAGACATGCTACGTAGGTTCCTTCGATATTCGCGCTTTCACAGTTGACGGTGCCGTCGGCATTGGAGAAGCCTTGTGATAGGTCGGCGGAGGCATGTGGGGCAATCGTGAGTGCACCGACAACGGCGGCGGTGGCGGTAAGGCGGGACAACAGACGCATGGTGTAGACAATCCTTTCGGGGTTGGAAACGCTGCCCCTCTGAGGCTATGAGCTAAACCACACACCTACCAGCGCTGGGGGATCTTTCCCCACGCCTTCGCACGCTTGCGCAAAGGGAAACCCGGCCCACCTGCGGGGTGAACCGGGTTGATGGATTAAGAGATGTCGATAGGCTAAGCCCGCATCTGTGTGCCGAGACGCTGCTGAGCCAGCTCCGCAGCGGCCAGACGATGCTGGTTCGCCTCGTCATCAGTCAGTGTGCGGTCATCAGCGCGGAAAAGAAGCTGGAAGGCAAGGGATTTCTTGCCCTCACCAAGCTGCTCGCCGCGGAAGACGTCGAAAAGCTCCACGGACTCCAGCAGCTCACCGGCGCCCTCCTCAACGACCTTACGAACCTCTTCAGCCGGGGTGGCATCATCGACGACCAACGCGATGTCTTGGTGCAGGGCCGGGAAGGAGGACAGAACAGGTGCCGGGAACTTCTCCTCCAACGGCAGTGCTGAAACATCGAGCTCCATTGCACACGTGCGTGCAGGAAGCTCCAAAGCTTCAAGAACCTGCGGGTGCAGCTCACCCGCATAGCCCACGACCTGCTCTTCATCATCGGCGAGGACAATTGCGGCACAGCGACCCGGGTGCCACGGAAGCTGTTCGGCTGCCTTAACTGCAACGTCAACACCAGCGGAACGAGCCACCTGGCGCGCAGACTCGATCGCATCTGCGTAGCTATACGCGCGGCCGGTCGCCCACGGACCTTCGTGCTCAATGTTGCCGGTAGCAACCGTAGCCACGTGCAGCGGCTGCAGAGGCAGGGACTCCAAAAGCTCAGCCACGACGGACTCCTCCGGGCGGGACTCCACCGAAGGCATCGGCGACGCATCAGCGCGCTTGAAAGCCACCTGCTGGAGACCGAAAAGGGCAAGGTCGCTTCGGCCACGGGCCACGTTGCGGGCGATGGCCTCAAGAAGGTTCGGGAGCAACGTCGTAGAAAGAATGGCCTTGTCGGACTCGAGAGGATTCTGCACGGCCACCGTCTTACGACGCGGATCCTCCTTGTCCAAGCCCCATGTATCAAAGGTGTCGTTCGGGATGAACGGCGCCGGCAAGACCTCGGCATAACCGGCATAGGCCAAAGCGTGGCCAATAGCGCGGCGGCGCTTCTGCGCCGGAGTCAGACCGCGACCGCCTGCCGGGGTCGGCAGCACAGTGGGAATGTCCTCTAGCCCTTCTAGGCGCAGGACTTCCTCAATGAGGTCGACGTCCATGGAGATATCCGTGCGCCACGTCGCCGGGGTAACTTGCAGCTCATCACCGTTGTCGGTGACGTCGCAGCCCACCTCTCGCAGGCGCTGGATAATGGTGTCGCGGGAGTACTGCACGCCGGCGTATTCGCTGGGCTTGGCGGTGCGCAGGGTGATGGGCTCGCGCTTGGCGACGTCTCCCACGAGCGTCCTGCCAGCCTCGATGGTGCCGCCAGCAATCTGCTGCAGCAGCGCGCAGGCGACGTCGAGAGCGACCTCGACGATGGCCGGGTCGACGCCGCGCTCGAAGCGGCGGGACGCCTCAGAGGAGAGCTTGTGGCGGCGAGAGGTCCGGGCCACGGTGATCGGATCCCAGATGGCGGACTCGAAGTAGACATCCGTGGTCTCATCGGAAATCTCTGAGGTCGTACCGCCCATGACACCGGCGAGGGACTGAATGCCGTTGTCATCGCAGATGACCACGTCACCAGCCGACAGCTCACGCTTGACGTGATCTAGGGTCTCGAACTTCTCCCCTTCTGCGGCATTGCGCACCACGAGGTTGCCGCTGATCACATTGGCATCGAAGGCGTGCATCGGGGCACCCAGCAACAGCATGACGTAGTTCGTGACGTCGGTGGCCACGTTGACGCTGCGCTGGCCGGACAACATGAGCTCGCGCTCCATCCAAAATGGAGTTCGGGCAGCGGGGTCGATACCGGTGACCTTGCGCAGACCGAAGCGCTGGGCTTTGGTTTCCTCGCGCAGGTCAACGTCGATAAACGCGCCCTGTGCCTGAGGAACAGCCGAGATATCCACACCGGCCGCGCTCGGGTCCTGAGCCACGTCCGGGAAGGTGAGGTCAAACGCCGAAGCCACCTCGCGGGTCAAACCGCGCGCGGAGAGGGCGTAGCCGCGATCCGGGGTGATGTTGACGTCGAAGGCGGTATCAGCCAGACCGATGATGGGGCGGGCGTCCTCGCCAACCTTGTCCGCCACCTCGTCCCCTAGAACGATAATGCCGTTGGCCTTGTCGCCGAAGCCGAGCTCAGCGGCGGAGCACATCATGCCGTTGGAGATGTGGTCATAGGTCTCGCGGGCAGCAATCTTGAAGCCGCCGGGCAGCTCAGCACCTGGGAGGGAGACCACGACATAGTCATTGAGACGGAAATTGCGGGCACCACAGATGATGCCCTGCAGCTCGCCGGTGCCATTTGCGTGGCCAACGTTGACCTGGCAATAACGGATTGGCTTCTTGAACTGCGTGAGCTCTTCAATCTCGACGACCTGGCCAATAACCAGCGGGCCGGTCGTCTCTGGGAGGGCCTCAAATCCCTCAGTTTCAAAACCAACACGGACAAAGCCGGAGTCCAACTCTTCGGAAGGTACGCTCCAGCCGGAATTCGCGGTGCCCAGGATGCGGGTAACCCAGTCTTGGGAAATAAGCATTGTTTTCTCTCTATCCTTTCTCTGGGTTCCTATGCCTGCACGCCGAAGGGCAGGGTGAAGCGAACATCGCCTTCAACCATGTCACGCATATCGGTCAGACCATTGCGGAACTGCAAGGTGCGCTCAAGGCCCATGCCGAAGGCGAAACCTGTGTACTCCTCGGGGTCGATGCCCACGGCACGCAGAACGTTGGGGTTGACCATGCCGCAGCCGCCCCACTCGATCCAGCCGGCGCCGCCCTTCTTATTCGGGAACCACACATCGACCTCGGCCGAGGGCTCGGTGAACGGGAAGTAGTTCACGCGCATGCGGGTGGTGGTCTCGGGGCCAAAAAGAACCTTGGCTAGGTGCTCCAGGGTGCCGCGAAGGTGGGCCATGGTCAGCCCCTTGTCCACTGCTAGGCCCTCCGCCTGGTGGAAGACCGGAGTATGGGTGGCATCGAGTTCGTCGGTGCGGAAAACGCGACCCGGGCAAGCGATGTACAGCGGTACGTCTCGCTCAAGCATCGTGCGTACCTGCACCGGCGAGGTATGCGTACGCAAGACCTGCTTGGAGCCTTCCTTGCCCACATGGAAAGTGTCCTGCAACGTACGCGCAGGGTGATCGGGCTTGAAGTTCAGCGCATCAAAGTTAAAGTACTCGGCCTCAACCTCCGGGCCGTCGGCAATCTCCCAGCCCATGCCCACGAAGATGTCGGCGATGCGCTCCGACAACGCGGTAATAGGGTGCAAAGCACCAGTCTGCGCCCGCGTGGTGGGGACGGTAACGTCGACTTTCTCCGCCTTCAGCTGAGCGGCGCGAGCCTCCTGCTCCAGCACTTCACGAATCTGTGCAAAGCGCTTTTCCACCTTGCCGCGGGCCATGTTTACCGCACGACCGGCGTCCTTGCGCTGATCCTTGGGCAACTGGCCCAGCGACTGGCGGGCCTGCGGAATATAGCCACCATCACCAAGGTGTTCGCGGCGGGCGGAGGTGAGCTCGTCGAGGTCGGATGCAGCCTCGAAGGCGGCAATGGCCTTCTCCGCGGCGGCCCCCAGGGCCTCTTCGGTCAATTCGATCTGAGGTGTATCGGACACGTGCCTTGATTACCTTCTTCTCGCACAAAAACTAACGCGAGCTATCTTACCGTGCTTAACGACTACTGTGGCCACCAGCCCTAGTCACAGAGCAGAGCTAGCTGTTCTGTTGCTTGGCTGATTCATAAAGACAAATGCTGGCGGCCGTAGCCAGGTTGAGTGACTCTGCACGCCCAAGAATCGGAATGCGCACGCGCATGTCAGCTTCGTCCAAGAGCTCGCCCAGTCCATGTGCTTCGTTACCGAACAACCAGGCGGTGGGTTGGCTCAGATCTGCCTCAGCTAGATCTACTTCACCATCGGCAGCCGTGGCTAGCACTTGCATCCCAGAAGAGCGCAGCTTGCCCAGGACGTCCTTGATGTTGGGATCGCGAGCAACGGGTACATGGAACAGCGACCCCGCCGACGCGCGCGCGACCTTGCAGCCCAAAGGGTCGACCGTCTCACCGGCGAAGATGACGCCGTCCGCCCCCATGGCGTCCGAAGTCCTAATCAGGGTACCTGCGTTGCCAGGCTCAGACGTCAGCACTGGGACTGAGACCAGCTGTGGTTTGCCCGCCAGAATCTTGCCGGCGCTCCACAGGACGGGGCGGCACACGGCGAAGAGCCCGGTGCTTGTCGCGGTATCAGACAGGTGCTTGGCCGCCTTATCCGTGATGGGGTGGACATAGACGTCCATATATCCGCAGGCTTGCACGATGTGGGCGAAGCGCTCGGCGGCTCTTTCCGTCACGAAAACATCGGTGGCCGCTCCCGTGGACACCGCCGCATCCACAGCGTTTTCGCCCTCGATGATGAAGCGCTCCGCCTTACGACGGTTGGCAGCGCGGTGCAGCTTGGCCGCATTGACTACGCGCGGCGTGCGTTCGGTAAAAGCAGAGGAGAAATCCAGATCCATGTATGTGACGGTACCGACCGAGCTTCACATTGAAAAGTCCCGCTTGCCCACCACGTTCGGGCGGGCAAGCGGGATAAGAGTTCTCCGCGATTATCTGCAGACGGTTACTTCTTCAGCGGTACGCCGTTTGCGTCCTTATCGTAATTAGAGAAACCACCGGCGATGAACACGAGCTCGACCCACTTCCAGATCACCAATCCAGCGACGAGGAAAATACCAATGATGATAAAGGAAGTAATAAGGCCGACGACGGCAAGAGCCAGCTGCCACATACCGCGCTTCGTGTGGCCGAGGTAGAAGTTATGAACTCCCAATTCACCCAAGAAGAAGCACAAGAGCAGTGCTACTACCCATGACTTTTGCTCTCCTCCAGCCTGTGGCTGCTGGCCGTAGTGTGACTGGTAAGCGTCCTGCTGCGCTGGAACATTCTGAGCCGGCTGCGAACCACCATACGGGGCCGCGCTATAACCGTACTGGTCGTTCGAAGACCCGAAGGGGTTTGCCTGTTGCGGCTGTCCTCCGTTAGAGGCGCCGTCAAAAGCGTCACCATTGGGCTGATAAGCGTTGTTCGGGTTGGTCATTTCTCTTCTCTCCTTCACACCATGTATCTCTGGCCAGCCCCAAGGACTAAGCGCAGGCGGCTTTCATGACAGTACTGTGCAATGTAACACAATCCCTCGGGAGAAGCAGCGCTTAAGAGTTCTTGCGGGCATTACTCCCGCAACGACAAAACCCACCGTCCCTTCATCAGGGGCGGTGGGTTCATCTGGCGTCTACGCGCGGTGCTTAGGCAGCCTTCGGAGCGTTGACATCCTCCGGAAGTGCAGCCTTAGCAGCCTCGCACAGTGCAGAGAAAGCCTCGAAGTCATTAACTGCAAGCTCGGCGAGGATCTTGCGGTCAACCTCGATCTCAGCCAGGCGCAGGCCGTGGATGAGGCGGTTGTAGGTGATGTCGTTCATACGAGCAGCAGCGTTGATGCGCTGGATCCACAGCTTGCGGAACTCGGACTTACGGGCGCGACGATCGCGGTAAGCGTAAGTCATGGAGTGCAGCCACTGCTCCTTGGCCTTGCGGTAAAGGCGGGAGCGCTGGCCGCGGTAGCCCTTAGCGGACTTCAGGATTGCGCGACGCTTCTTCTTGGCGTTAACTGAGCGCTTTACTCGTGCCACAGTAATACTTCCTTATCTTGATTGTGAGTGTGTGGGGATGGGAGTTTCGGCGCTGACTATGCGCGGCCGAGAAGGCGCTTGACGCGCTTGGTGTCTGCCTTGGCGACGTCCTCGGTGCCCTTCAGACGACGGGTGCGCTTGGACGGCTTGCCCTCCAGGAGGTGGCGGCGGTTAGCCTGCTCGCGGCGCAGCTTGCCGGAGCCAGTCACCTTGATGCGCTTGGCGGTGCCCTTGTGAGTCTTCTGCTTCATGAGAATTAAATCCTTAAATCCTAAGTGGAGCGTGGTCTACTTCTTGCCTTTGCGGACGGGTCCAAGAACCATGGTCATGTTGCGACCATCCTGCTTGGGACGCGACTCCACAACGCCGACCTCTGCGACGTCGTCAGCCAAACGCTCCAACAGGCGGAAACCCAGCTCCGGACGCGACTGCTCGCGGCCACGGAACATGATGGTCACCTTTACCTTGGAACCCTTCTCCAGGAAGCGCACCACGTTGCCCTTTTTCGTCTCGTAATCGTGATCATCAATCTTCGGACGGAACTTTTGTTCCTTCACCACAGTTTGCTGCTGATTCTTACGGGACTCGCGGGCCTTCTGGGCCTGCTCGTACTTAAACTTGCCGTAATCCATGATCTTGGCTACGGGCGGCTTCGCGTTCGGTGCAACCTCGACCAAGTCAAGATCCGCTTCGTACGCGAGCTTGCGAGCATCGTCAGTACGGACGATGCCCACCTGTTCACCACCGGGGCCAACAAGACGGACCTCGGGTACTCGGATGCGCTCATTAATGCGAGCTTCAGCGCTGATTGTGGTTCTCCTCGATTGTGGGGCTAGTAGTGTGCCTACCGAGGCCACAAACGAATAAATCCCGGTGCCAGTGGCATCCGGGAGTTTCTTTTTCAAGCACGCACCACCATGTGGCGCCTACTCTTAACCTTTATCCTGCGTTGGAATGGTGATTCCTACGCGGCCTCAGGTGGGAGAAACTCCGCTTGCGGCCCAAGTACCTCCTGGAGGAGGCGCTACGGGCGGTAGTGCGCACTACTTTAACACCACATGCATCAATCACCAAATCGGCGTGCAGGTGAGTTAGTTGTTGCTTTGGCCGACGCACCTTGTCTCTTCGACGCTGCGCTTGCCGACGCCTCCGCACTAGGCGACGCACAACCAACCAAGGGCTTTAGCGCGCCCTCCCCCAGCGCCTCGGTGACAACACGGTCTACGCCTGCAGCAAGCAAGTTAAGAGCGGGGATAGCCTCCTCGGCGTAGTCGCCGGGCATGGTGACCTCAATGGCCAATCCCACCGCGCCATCGGCATCCTTACCGGCCCCCTCGGTTTCCCGCACCCCAATCTGGCGATGGGTATACCCATTGTCCTCCTCGGAAAGCCCCCAGCCGCCTTTGGCCCGGGTATGCGGGAGGCGGTCGAGTCCATTGTCTTGCCATTCCACGATGTCATCCATCGCGTCATAAACCTGCGCGGCTTCGGGGATACACGGCAGGTGTGCGCCAAACTTGGCCTGCTCTTCGAGCAACCACGTGGAATATCCAAATGGTTCCTCAAATTCGCCGGATGAGTCATATTCCTTCAAGAGAGCCTTGACTGCGCTTCCCGCTTCCCCCTCGGTCCAACGAACGTGGGACCACAGTGCGTAGGCGGCATCGTTGTCCGATTCCCTAATGGCGAGGTCCACAAGCTCAGGGCTAGCCTCGTCGCGCAAAGCCGCGATGGCGATCGGCACCTTTACGGTTGACCATGCAGGCTCTTCACCCCTTAGTCCAGCGTTGAACGTTCCCTGTTGATCCGCCACTGACACTCCGGCTTGAACGTCATACTCGCTTTCGACGTCTGCGACGACGGAGCGCAGCTCCGCATCGAGGTCGTAGCTGTTCTTAACCCCCTCACTAGATGTTTCGGGAGCTTCCTGCACTGCGTCCCTATCCGGGGCAGAACAGCCCGCCGCAGTTGTAGCCACGGCAAGACCGAGAGCCACCGCGGCCGCGTGCGTGAGCTTCTGCCCTACCATCAGACCATCTCCTTGAGGAACCCTCCCGTATAGGAGCCTTCCACCTGTGCCACATCTTCTGGTGTGCCCTGAGCCACGACGGTACCGCCGCCGGAGCCGCCCTCGGGGCCCATGTCAACGATCCAATCCGCAGCCTTAATGACGTCCAGATTGTGTTCAATGATGATAACGGAGTTGCCTTTATCCACCAGGCCCTGGATGACGAGCATGAGCTTGCGGATGTCCTCAAAGTGCAGGCCCGTCGTCGGCTCATCCAAGATGTAGACCGTGCGCCCATTCGTGCGCTTTTGTAGCTCAGATGCCAGCTTCACGCGCTGTGCTTCACCGCCGGAAAGTGTTGTAGCGGCTTGACCCAGGCGGACGTATCCAAGGCCCACCTCCACCAAGGTATTGAGATAACGGTGAATCGAGGTGATGGGCTCAAAGAACTCTGCGGCCTCTGAAATCGGCATGTTGAGGACCTCAGCAATGTTCTTACCCTTATAGAGAACCTCCAGGGTCTCGCGGTTATAGCGTGCGCCCTCGCATACTTCACAGGGCACGTAGACATCGGGCAGGAAGTTCATCTCAATCTTGATGGTGCCGTCACCTTGGCACGCTTCGCAGCGTCCGCCTTTGACATTGAAGGAGAACCGGCCCGGCTTGTAGCCGCGAACCTTGGCCTCCTGGGTTTCCGCGAAGAGGTTGCGGATCTTGTCGAAGACCCCTGTGTACGTCGCCGGATTTGAGCGCGGGGTGCGCCCGATAGGGCTCTGGTCCACCTGCACGAGTTTGTCTAGGTGCTCCACGCCCTCGACGCGCTTGGCTCGCCCCGGCACTTGGCGGGCGCGGTTGAGCTTGTTGGCCAGGGTCTTGGCCAGAATTTGGTTGACCACGGTGGACTTACCAGAGCCGGACACGCCTGTAACGCAGACGAGGACGCCCAGGGGGATCTCCACGTCAATGCCCTTGAGGTTATTCTCACGGGCGCCGACCACCTTGAGCATGCGCTCAGGATCGATCGCACGGCGCGTATCGGGAACAGCGAGCTTCTTCTTGCCCGAGAGGTATTGCCCAGTGAGCGATTCCTCCACGGCTTCGATACCGGCGGGTTCACCCTGGTAAACCACGGTGCCACCGAATTCGCCGGCGCGCGGTCCAACGTCGACAAGCCAGTCCGCCTCCCGAATGGTGTCTTCATCGTGTTCCACCACGATCAAGGTGTTTCCGATATCGCGCAGGCGCTTCAACGTGGCGATGAGGCGCTGGTTATCGCGTTGGTGTAGGCCGATGGAGGGCTCATCGAGCACGTAGAGAACTCCCGCCAGGCCGGAACCGATCTGGGTGGCGAGGCGGATGCGCTGCGCTTCACCACCAGACAGCGTGGAGGCGCCGCGGTCGAGGGTGAGGTAGTTCAGACCGACGTCGAGAAGAAAGCGCAAGCGCGCCTGGATTTCCTTTAGTACAGCACCAGCGATGATCTCCTCGCGGTGGCCCAGAACGAGCGAGTCGAGGAACTCTGCGGCCTCCTCGATGGACAGCGCCGTCAGGCCCGCGATGGACTGCTCACCGTGTGCGGTCGAGGCCAAGCGCACCGCCAGGATTTCGGGCTTGAGGCGCGTGCCGTTGCAGGCATTACAAGGAACGCGACGGGTGTACTGAAGCAGGCGGTCCTTCTGCGATTCGGAATCAGCCTGATCAAGCTTGCGCTCCAGGAATCCGATGGCACCTTCAAAAGGCGCGGACCAATTGCGTTGGCGGCCATAGCGGTTCTTGTAGCGCACGCTGACTTCCACGTCAGTGCCATAAATCAAGGCGTGGCGCTGCTCATCAGTCAACTCAGAAACCGGTGTGCGGGGATCGAAGTCCAGGGCCTTCGCTAGGCCTTCGACAAGCTTGACGAAGTACCTCGCATTGGGACTCGACGTCCACGGTTGGATGGCCTCCACAGCCGGAGCATCCGGGTCTGGGATCAGCAGATCAACGTCGACCTCAAGGCGGGTGCCCAAACCGTCACACACCGGGCAGGAACCGAAAGGTGCGTTGAAGGAGAAGGCGCGCGGCTCATATTCCTCAATGGTCAGCGTGTGGCCGTTGGGGCAGGCGGCCTTCTCCGAGTAGGTGTGAGTGAGCTCTTCCCGGTCGACGAAATCCAGGGTTACCAGGCCATCAGCCAAGCGCAGAGCAGTCTCCACGGAATCCGTCAGCCTCTGCTTTTGGGAAGCCTTGACCTGCAAGCGATCCACGACGACGTCGATGTCATGCTTAATCTGCTTCTTCAGCTTGGGCGGATCACTGAGTTGGTAGAGCTCACCATCCACCCGGACGCGGGAATATCCCTGCGCCGCGAGATCCGCGAAGAGGTCAACGAACTCGCCTTTACGGCGGCGCACAACCGGTGCGAGGACCTGAAACTTAAGCTTCTCCTCGTGGCTTAAAACCTCATCCACGATTTGCTGTGGGGTTTGACGCTCAATGACGGCATCGCACTGAGGGCAGTGCGCCGTGCCCGCGCGGGAGAAGAGCAGACGCAGGTAATCATAGATCTCGGTGATGGTTCCCACTGTTGAGCGCGGGTTGTGGTTGGTGGACTTTTGGTCAATGGACACCGCCGGAGAAAGCCCATCAATGAACTCAACGTCCGGCTTATCCATCTGGCCAAGGAACATGCGCGCATAGGAGCTCAAGGACTCAACGTAGCGCCGCTGGCCCTCAGCAAAGATGGTGTCGAAAGCAAGCGAGGACTTGCCCGAGCCAGATAGGCCGGTAAACACCACCAATTTGTCGCGCGGAATATCGATATCCACGCCCTTGAGGTTGTGCTCACGCGCACCTCGTACGACCAAACGATCAGCCACTAGTTGCTGCCTTCCTACACAAATGTATGTGTGTTCAGAGAGTTCTCAATCAGAATGTACCCGTATGGTTGGACTTATGAACAACGCGCTTGAGCTTCATAAAATTTCCGTGTCCGACATGGACAACAATTGCTACCTACTGTGTGCGGGCGAAGAAGCGCTGCTTATCGACGCCTCCGCTGACGCCCCCGCGCTGCTTTCTCTAGCCGCCGATAACGGAGTAAAGATCACCTCCGTGCTTACCACCCACCGCCACTGGGACCACGTGCGTGCATTGAAAGAAGTCTTGGACACAACCGGCGCCGTGCACTATGCCTCTTTCCTCGACTCCCCTGCCCTGCCCGCGCCCGTCGACGTGGAGCTCGAGCATGGCGATACCCTGCCTTTTGCCGGCTTCGACCTACCAGTCATCATTTTGCGGGGACACACCCCAGGCGGTGCAGCGGTTGCAGCGGAGATTGACGGTGTCACCAACCTCTTCGTCGGCGATTCCCTCTTCCCCGGCGGTGTAGGGAAAACCACCTCGGAAGGTGACTTCGTGCGCCTGTACAAGGATGTCACGCAGCGGCTCTTTGACGTTTACCCTGACGAAGCGATCGTCCGCCCAGGACACGGAGCGCCCACAACGCTCGGCACAGAGCGCCCGCATCTGGACGAGTGGTGGGAGCGGCGTTGGTAACGACGTGTTAACTGCTGCCCTCACAGCAGCAGTTGTTTAACCCGCGTACTATGGTGTGACGAACGTCTTTACAGATCTATCGAATGGAGCACGTCATGATTCGTAAGTTTGCCCGTCCTATGCTGGCCTCCGTGTTCATCTGGGATGGTGTGGATACGCTCCGCAACACCTCGGAGCACGTCGCGGACACCGAGTCCGTGCTCAAGCGCCTGCGCAAGGTGCTGCCGCGCGAGTATGCAGGCTACATCCCTAACGATCCCGAGTTGGTTACCCGCGCACTCGGCGGTGCAAAGACCGCCGCGGGCACCAGCTTGGCGCTGGGCAAGGCACCGCGCACCTCCGCTGCTGTGCTGGCACTGACTCACGTCCCCAACTTGGTTGGAAATGCTTTCTGGACCGCAGATTCCAAGGAAGAAAAGGAAGCACAGCGCAACGGCTTCATCACCAACACCGCTCTGCTCGGTGCCTTAGCCATCGTTACCCAGGACACCGAAGGTAAGCCATCTGTGCGTTGGCGCGCTGCCAAGGCTTCCGAGCGCGCGAACAAGAAGATCCAGCAGGCCCTGCCGGGCAAGTCCGAGCAGCAAAAGTTTGCGGAGGACTTCTCCACCCGCGCCAATGAGATTTCTTCTGATGTCACGGCCAAGGCCAATGACTGGTTCGAGACCGCCAAGGATTACGTCGAGGACAACCGCGATGACTGGGAGTCCACTGGACGCGATTTCCTCGAGTCCGCACGCACCTTCGTGGAAGACACCGCCGAGACCGCGCGCGAGTTCATTGAGGACAACAAGGATGACTGGCTCGACGCTGCCCGTGATAACTCCGCTACCGCTCGCAAGGGCCTAGTCAAGGCCGCCGGCAAGGCGCAGGACCGCGCTGACGCGGCCCTGGCCAAGGCCGATTCGCTTGATAGCAAGCGCGCCCAGAAGAAGGCTCGCAAGCGCGCGGAAAAGCTGCAGAAGGAAGCATCCAAGAAGCTCGATAAGGCTTTCAAGAAGTTCGGTGACCGCCTCTAAGCACGTCGCCTTAAGTTGCGGATAGCCCCGCAACGCACCGCGATACATGGAAGCGGTGGAGACAACAACGGCTCAGCTAGTATGCTGGGCCGTTGTTCTTTTCCACCCAGGAGAAGCCTTCAAACGCGCCCAAGGAGCCTTGTGTCTGAATCTTCATCCGTGCCTCGCACCGCAAACCCTAGTGCTCAAGCAAACGATCCGCACACCGAGATTGCCAGTGAGCAAGCCTACGTCGATGGCCTTTTTGCGCGTCTCGATAACGAGGTTCACGCCGCAAATGAGCGCCTCAATGAGGTACAGGCTGCCGTCGATCCGCATACCCCGGATGCCGATGCGCTGGTGCGCCGCGAAACCGAGTACCACGGGTTGCAGGCCAAGCTGGACCGTCTAAACATCGCCCAACTCGGACTGGTTTTTGGGCGCATCGACATTGATGCGCCCGGTGATAACCCCACCCCGGAGGGACTAGACCGCCGCTATATCGGCCGCATGGGGCTCGATGCCCGCGAGGAGGATTACCGCACGCTCCTTCTGGATTGGCGCGCCCCGATGGCGCGACCTTTCTACCTTGCCACCACCGCGCACCCCGAGGGAGTCCACGTCCGCCGGCACATCAGGACTACTGGGCGCACGGTAACCGGAATCAGCGACGAAGTTCTCGAAGGCGAGTCACACACCGACAGCAGCGACGTTGCCAGTGAGTCCGCCCTCCACCACGTCATGCAACAGGCCCGCACTGGGCACATGCCTTCCATTGTGGAAACCATTCAGAGGGAGCAGGACGAAATCATCCGTGACAGCACGCGCGGCGTCATGGTGGTCGAAGGCGGGCCAGGAACCGGCAAGACGGCGGTGGCACTGCACCGTGTGGCCTATTTGCTCTACACCTACCGCGAACAGCTAGCCGCCACGGGTGTGCTCATCGTAGGTCCCAACTCCACCTTCCTGGAGTACATCTCCCGGGTGCTTCCGGAGCTTGGTGAAACCGGCGTTGTGCTTTCTACCATCTCTTCCCTCTTCCCCGGCATTGAAGCTACTCACCCTGAGTCCCTGCTCGCGCGCGAAATCAAGGGTTCCGCGGCCATGGTGGAGATCCTCGGCAACGCGGTGAAGGACTATCAGCGCCTGCCGGAACAATCGCGCACGCTCGAAATCGATCGGCTCGAGCTCACCGTGGACCCACAGATGGTCAAGGCAGCACGGACGCGTGCACGGCGCTCGCGCAAACCACACAACGATGCCCAGGCAGCGTTTGCGGAACACCTCACCGAGTCACTGGCCCAGCAGATGGCTGAACGCATTGGCGCTGACCCTCTCGGCGGCAACAACCTGCTCTCCCGCGCGGATGTGGATCAGCTCCACGACGACCTCGCGGAAGAACCCCAGGTGCTGGAGCTCATCGACGAGTTCTGGCCCCACCTGACACCCACCGATGTCCTCGCCGATCTCCTCAGCAGCACCGAACGCATCGATTCGGCGGCCGGCGACTATGATGATGAAACCCGCAGTGCGCTCTACCGTGAGGACGGCCGAGCTTGGGCGCCTTCCGACGCCGCGCTTCTCGACGAACTTGCGGTTCTCATCGGCATGCCCGACCCCGAAGCAGAACGTGTCGCCGAAGAAAAAGAATGGCGCGAGCAGGTCGCAGAGGCAGAAGACGCACTCGATATCCTGAGCTCTTCCGATTCCACCGACAACGATGACGACATGTTCGAAGCAGAGATTCTCTCTGCCCACGACGTCATCGACGCCGAGCACCTCGCTCGACGCCACGAGGTTCGGGACTCCCGCACCACCGCCCAGCGCGCCCGTGAAGACTACACGTGGGCCTACGGGCACGTCATCGTCGACGAGGCCCAAGAACTCACCCCGATGGAATGGCGCATGATTTTTCGCCGTAGCCCCTCGCGATGGATGACTCTCGTGGGCGACACATCCCAGACCGGTGCCCCTGCCGGCGTCGATGATTGGGCGGACACGCTCGAGCCGTTCGTCGGCCAGCGCTTTCGGCTTCACGGGTTAAGCGTCAACTACCGCACCCCGCGCCCAATTACCGAATTGGCCAATCAACTCTTGGAATCCATCAACCCCGAAGCGACGCCAGGTATCGCTGTCCGCGACGGCGTGGACGTCATCTGGCGCGATGATACGGACGACCTTGAGCCAGCTACCTTCCAGGATGATGAAGGGCGCCTGCGGGCTGTGATCACTGCGGCCAACGTTGAGCACACCAAGGGACTAGAGTTTGACCACGTCACCGTAGTCAACCCGGATGACATCGTGGCAGCATCACCGCAAGGTTTGCACAACCTCTACGTGGCCCTCACGCGCGCGACGCAGTCCTTGACCATCGCCGGCCGTTACGCGGAGGTTTTCGGTTAGTCTGGTGCGCATGGCACTTTCCGATATCGCCCGCAAAGTCGAATCCACCGCGAATGCATTCTCACTTAAGCACTCCGCACGCAAAGGCTGGCAACCCAGCATTACTGGCTATGCCGGCTACGGCAACGAGGACTTTGTCCATGTGCTTGGCCGCGTGCTCATGCACGATCCCAAGGCTGAGGAACGCGATACGTGGACCCAACGCGGATACCGCCAATTCTTCACCATCCAGGTCACGCACCACGAGGTCGAAGTAACAGTTGGTGGTAAGACGGTGCCGGGCACCACGAACGACAACGGCTATATCGATGTCCTCGTCCATGATCACGGGCTAGAACCTGGCTGGCACGACGTCACCATTCGCGCCAAAGGCGCAGACGAGGTGCGCGCGGAAGTCCTCATCGTGGACAAAGACACGACATTCGGTGTGGTCAGCGATATCGATGACACCATCATGGTGACCTGGCTGCCGCGAGCCATGATTGCAGCGTGGAATTCCTGGGTAAAGCGCACCAATACGCGAACCCCCGTCGAAGGCATGGCCAGTTTCTACCGGGAGATCTCTCAGCAGCACCCAGAGGTTCCCTTCGTCTACCTCTCCACCGGTGCGTGGAATACCTATGACACCTTGGTCAATTTCATGGCGGAGAACGGCTTCCCACGTGGCCCACTGTTGCTCACCGACTGGGGCCCAACGCCCACCGGTCTTTTCCGCAATGGCCAAGAACACAAGCGCGTCCAACTGCGCAATTTGTTCATTGCTTTCCCCAAATTGCGCTGGCTTCTCATCGGTGATGATGGGCAGCACGATCCTCTGACTTATGCCGACGCCGCGGCGGAGCATCCCGACCGTGTGGCAGCGGTAGCAATACGCAACCTCACGCCACAAGAGCAGCTGCTCTCCCATGGCTCGCTTGCTCCCTTGGTCAAGGTCAACAAAGAGTCTTCTTTCGATATCCCGCTCATTCAAGGCGCCGACGGTAACGCCCTCGCCCGCGCCTATCGCAAGCTTCGGTTCGGCTCTTAGAAAAGCACCACAACGCGCAAACACGCCCCAGAGACTTCCGACGAAGAAGTTTCTGGGGCGTGTGCGCGCCGTAGCCCGAGAAGGCTTAGTTCACGGTGTGGACGATCATGACGTCACAATCAGACTGACGCGCGACATCCGCCGGAACCGAACCAAGCAGACGGCCGGTCAAAGAATTAATTCCGCGGTTACCAACGATGAGCAGGTCTGCCTTGTTGTCGTTGACGATGGACATCAGAGCCTGAACCGGGGTGCCCGGACGCACAGCGGTCTCCACCTTCGTCACGCCGAACTTCTCTGCGTGTTCCTTGCCGGAGGCGAGGTTGGCCTGAGCCTTCTCATCACCGAGAATTGTCACTGAATCCTGGCGCAGTGTCTTGGAGGCTTGCTCCTGGTTCTCGTAGTAGGCGCAACCGATGATGAGGGTGGCATCGAAGGCTGCGGCGATCTTGGCGGCGCGCTCCACTGCGAGCAGGGAGGACTTGGAACCGTCGGTACCGACCACGATCTTGTTGTAATCGCTCATGATGACCTTTCTTCGCTGGGCCCCAACCTTGAGGCCACCGCTAAACAAAATTCTAAAAGCTTTTGCGCACCCGCTAGTCTAACAACGCTGGCGTGTTCGCGTCGATCAGCGCGTGTGCTGTGCACCCGACTGGGTCCCGGCGCTTACTCAGTGGTGTTGACCACCACAACATCCGCGTGGGCCTTACGGGTTAGCTCCGTCGCAACGGAACCGAATACCCGGCCGCGAACTGAATGGATTCCCTTGTTACCCACCACGAACAAGTCGACGTCATAGTCCTTGCCCACCTCGATGAGTGAGTTCACAGGGTCGCCAGACTTAGCGATGATCTCGATGCGCTTCGCGCCCTCGCCGTGCGCGATCTCCGCGGCATTGTTGAGGAAATTCTCCGACATTTCCTCGCTGACAACGGGCACGCGGGCGTCCTCTGCGTTCGGTGCGCCGAGCATCGAACCGGAGTGGTTGTAGAAAGCAGACACGATGATCAACGTCGCATCATAAGCACGCGCCATAGATGCGGCAGAACGGACGGCACGCAGGGATGTCGGTGATCCATCGGTTCCCACGGCGATGACGTTGTAGCTCAGCATGATTCTCCTTATAACTAGTGGTTAATCCCTAACAGTATGGCACGGCTGCCGGCACTGAGTGTGGTGTTACCCGCCCAGTGCACTAACGAGGTCTCAGTACGCCGGCCCAGACTGTTAAATCCCGGCCTCTTTGAGTCCACGTTGCTCCTTCTTCAGGTCCGCGATTTCATCGCGCAAGCGCCCCGCCAGCTCGAATTTAAGCTCTCGGGCGGCTTCGCGCATTTGGGTCGTCAGGTCGTCGATAAGCGCCTGCACCTCGTCGGCAGCCATGGAAGACACATCGGGCTTCTCGACGATTGCCGTGGGGTCCGCCCCCTGCTCCTGTTCATCGGCGTTGTCGTAGACCTGGTCCAAAATGTCAGCGATCTTCTTGCGCAATGGCTGCGGGTCGATGCCGTGTTCCTTGTTATAGGCAATCTGCTTTTCACGGCGGCGCTCAGTCTCCTCGATGGCTTCCTGCATCGAGTCCGTAATCTTGTCTGCGTACATGATGACCTCACCGGACACGTTTCGGGCGGCGCGGCCAATTGTCTGGATGAGCGAAGTGGTGGAACGCAGGAAGCCTTCCTTGTCTGCGTCCAAAATAGCGACGAGTGAGACTTCGGGAAGGTCGAGGCCCTCGCGCAGCAGGTTAATACCAACGAGCACATCGAATTCACCCAAGCGCAGCTGCCGCAGTAGCTCCACGCGCTGCAGCGTATCGATATCCGAGTGGAGGTAGCGCACCTTGATGCCATGCTCCAGAAGGTAATCAGTGAGGTCTTCTGCCATGCGCTTAGTCAAGGTGGTGACCAATACACGCTCCTGCTTAGCGGTGCGGGAGCGGACCTCATCGATAAGGTCATCGATCTGGCCCTTGGTGGGTTTGACCGTCACCTTGGGATCCACCAGGCCGGTGGGGCGAATGACCTGTTCCACGAACTCGCCGCCGGAGGCCGTCATCTCGAAATCACCAGGCGTGGCCGACATGTAGACCGTTTGCCCCACGCGCTCTTCGAACTCATCAAAGGTGAGCGGACGGTTATCCACAGCAGACGGCAAACGGAAGCCAAACTCCACGAGGTTGCGCTTGCGGGCCATATCACCCTCAAACATGCCGCCGATCTGCGGGACGGTCACGTGGGACTCATCGATGATGGTGAGGAAGTCCTCTGGGAAGTAATCCAAGAGCGTCGCCGGCGCCGAACCGGCGGGGCGCCCGTCAACGTGGCGCGAATAGTTCTCAATGCCGGAGCAAAAGCCCACCTGCTCGATCATCTCGAGGTCGTATTCGGTGCGCATTCGCAGGCGCTGTGCTTCGAGCAACTTGCCGCGGTTCTCCAGCTCGGCGAGGCGTTCCGCAAGTTCTTCCTTGATGTCCTCGATGGCCCGCGCCATGCGCTCTGGACCCGCCACGTAATGCGTCGCGGGGAAGATTCGCACCTCGTCGACTCGCTCGAGAACATCGCCCGTCAACGGGTGGATGTAGTAGAGCTCGTCCACGTCATCGCCGAAGAATTCGATGCGCACCGCGCGCTCCTCATAGGCGGGGATGATATCCACGGTATCGCCCTTGACGCGGAAGGTTCCGCGGGTAAAACCCACGTCATTGCGCTCGTACTGGATATCCACGAGCAGGCGCAGGAAGCGATCGCGGTCAATCTCCTCCCCTTCCTCCAACACGACAGAGCGGTCGAGGTAGGACTGCGGCGTGCCCAAGCCATAGATACAGGACACAGAGGACACCACGACAACGTCGCGGCGGGAAAGAAGCGCCGAGGTGGCGGAGTGGCGCAGGCGTTCCACGTCCTCATTAATGGAGGAATCCTTCTCAATGTAGGTATCCGTCTGCGCGATATAGGCTTCCGGTTGGTAGTAATCGTAGTAAGAAACGAAGTATTCAACAGCGTTGTGCGGGAGGAGCTGGCGCAGCTCATTTGCCAACTGGGCCGCCAGCGTCTTATTCGGCGCCATCACGAGTGTCGGGCGCTGCTGTTTTTCGATGAGCCACGCCGCAGTAGCGGACTTACCAGTACCCGTGGCACCCATGAGCACAACGTCGCGCTCGCCGCGACTCAGCCGCTCATCCAGTTCCGCGATGGCGGCAGGTTGGTCGCCGGCGGGCTGGTACTCTGATTCAACACGAAAATCGGCCGAGCGCCGTTCGATTTCACCGACAGGACGGTGTTCCGAGACCGGCAGGATAGGGTGTTCAGCAGCAAAAGCCATGCCGACCAGTCTAACGCGCCGAAGCCTAAACCTGCTAGGTCCCGGCAGCTCAACACCCCAGCCACTGTGTGAGGCAAGAGAGAACGGTTTAGGGCAATACAGCACGCGTCGTGCGCAGCCACAGATCTAACTCACCCGTGGTTTCCCACAGTGCATAGATCGGGGAATTATTGGGCTCCATCGCAGTGTTAATTTTCTTGCGCAGCCAGGCCCGAGTCTGCGGTGTGCGCAGTGCTTTAACGGATTCGACACTGACTCCAGCGGGAAGTTTGTCCGCCGGGGACGTCGCCAGTGCGCCTAAGGCGATGACGACCTCGGCGTCGTCAACATCGATGGGAGAATCCACGCAGCTCTTCTTAAACGTGTCGAGGTCGAAGGAGCCATCACGAATTTCCGCGAGCGCTTCGCACGCGGCGTGATTATCAAAAGGCCCAACGTCCCAGGTTCCCATGGAGGGGCAGATTAAGCACTCAAGATGAACGGGGCACGAGCACAAGGTAAATTTTAGCCACCATATGCTTTAAAAGTTGCCGCTCTCCTTTAGAATCGGCTGGCATGAAGTTTCGTTCCCTCGCCAGCGCAGTGACCATCGCCGGTCTCGTGCCCGTCGCTATCGTGTCCCACACGCCCACCGCCCAAGCTTCTCCGTGTACGGCCTATTCGAAGTCCGGTAGCTTCACGTCGAAGCCCGAGGCCTCCGGGCCGGGAGGTGGCTCTTCGCTAGGAGGGCTCGACGCGCTGCTGGGTAGCTCCTCTCGTTCGAGCAGTTCAGGTGACTCCGCAGCACCACAGCGCAGCAACTATAACCAGCGCCAAATCACCGGCGGACCGACCCAAATCATGCAGCTCATCACCGGTTCCGGTTCCCCGAACCGCACCGACCAAAAATTCGACATTTCCGGAACCGACCTCGGCATTGCCTACTCTGACAACGCGGGCCGCTCCTACTACGTCTTCGGCGATTCCATGGATTGTTCGAGCGACGGTGATGGGTGGCGTTCCAACCTCCTCTTGCGCACGAGCGACCACGACTATGGTGATGGCCTGCGTCTGGAGGAGGCGCTGACTAATTCCGGATGGTCCGCCAATGGCCGTGCAAAGGAGTTCATCCCCTCCCAGAAGGTGGGAGATCAAGATACCAACGGCGAGCGCACCACCATCCCCACGGCGGGCATCGTGGTCGACGGCGTGCACTACATCGACTACATGTCCGTGCGCTCTTGGCACGACCCGAAAACCGGCTGGTCAACCAACTTTGGTGGGACCGTGAAGTCGACCGACGGCGGAGTCACGTGGCGCGCGGTACCGGAGGCCACACGCACTAACGCTAGCCACGGGACGAACGCTCCCATTCCCGGCGGCGCAAACTACCGCCCAGGGTTCGAAAAGCTGCAGCAATCGGCCTTCATCGAGCACGACGACTATATCTACCGTTACTCCACGGGAAACGGCCGCCGTGGCCCGGCATATTTGTCCCGCGCGTTGAAGTCTGAATTCCCCAACGAAGATGCCTTCAGCTACTACTCAGATGGCTCATGGGTGAAGGATCCCGCGCGGGCCACCGAGGTGCTCGATGGCAAGGTCTCCGAGCTTTCCGTGGCCTACAACCACTACTTGGGCAAGTACGTCACCATGTATGGAGTGGAGGGAGAGGGCATCGTCATGCGCACCGCAGATAGCCCCGAAGGACCGTGGTCACCGCGCCGCATGCTTGTGGGCGCGAAGACCACCGAGGTTGTCAGCGGCGAGCCACTCAACGACACGTACGCGCCCTTCGTGCTGCCAGACCAGGATGACCAGCACCTGTATTACACGCTGACATCGTGGCACGATTACAACACCATGCTGATGCGCACTGACCTTGATTTCGTGGGCGAGGACATGGAAAACAACGACCACATCGCAGTCTCTGACGTCGTAGCAACGCGCTAGGAGCTTCTGCCAGGAAGTTGCTGCTAGGAAGCTGCGTGCCTAACCTAGGCGGGCGCGCAGCTTCTCGGCGACCCCCTCGACCTGCTCATCCAGTGCTTCGAGGGGGCCGTTGTTGTCAATGATGAAATCAGCGACAACACGCCGCACGTCGTCCGGAATCTGCGCCGCAATCCTGCGGCGCGCGTCCTCCTCATCCAGCCCGCGGTATGCCACCAGGCGGCGCACACGCTCCTCTGCGTCAACGTCAACAACAATGGTGGCGTCCATATCCTTGTGGAGTCCTTTGTCCACGAGGAGCGGCATATCGTAGACCACGAAATCGGCACCAGCCTGCCGCGCTGCGTCGAAGCGGGCTTGGGTTTCCTCGTTAATGCGCGGGTGCGTAATCGAGTTGAGCACAGCGGTCTTCTCGCGACTAGAGAAGGCACGGGAAGCTAGTAACCCCCGGTCCAGGCTCCCATCTTCTTGGAGAATGTCTTCCCCGAAAGCCTGCGCCAGTTCTGTAAGCGCTGGTTGACCCGGTTCAACAATGTCCCGGGCTATCTGATCGGCATCCACTAGTTCCCAGCCGTGGCGCACGAGAAGCTGCGCCACAGTCGATTTTCCGCTGCCGATTCCGCCGGTGAGTCCAATGAGTTTCATACCGGCTTAGGATACGCGAAAGGCCGCCCCTCCCACAGCGGGGAGAAGCGGCCTTTCTGCAAGAACTAGATCGTCTCGGACTAATCGGCGGAGCCTATCCGAGAGGACTTAGCTTTTAGTTGCCAGCGAGCTTGTCGCGCAGAGCAGCAAGCTGCTCGTCGGAAGCGAGGGAGCCGCCAACCTCTGCCTGAGAATCGGATGCCGGAGCTGCATCCTGAGACTCGGAAGAGTAGTTGGAGTTGGCAGCGGACTCGGCGGCCTCAGCGGCTGCAGCACGGTTGCGCTCGATCTGAGCGGTGTGCAGGTTGAAGCGACGCTCGGACTCTGCGTAGCGAGCCTCCCAAGCCTGGCGCTGCTCGTCGTAGCCCTCGAGCCACTCGTTGGTCTCCGGGTCGAAGCCCTCCGGGAACACGTAGTTGCCCTGCTCGTCGTAGGAGTCAGCCATGCCGTACTTGGACGGATCGAACTCGTCGGTGTAGTCCTCGTCTGCCTGCTTAACGGACAGGGAGATGCGGCGACGCTCGAGGTCGATGTCGATGACCTTGACCATGACTTCCTGGCCAACGTTGACAACCTGGTCCGGAACCTCCACGTGGCGCTGAGCCAGCTCGGAGATGTGGACGAGGCCCTCGATGCCCTCCTCGACGCGAACGAAGGCGCCGAACGGAACGAGCTTGGTGACCTTGCCCGGGACGATCTGGCCCACAGCGTGGGTGCGGGCGAAGACGCGCCACGGATCCTCCTGGGTTGCCTTCAGGGACAGGGACACGCGCTCGCGGTCCAGGTCGACGTCGAGAACCTCGACGGTGACCTCGTCGCCCACAGTGACAACCTCGGACGGGTGGTCGATGTGCTTCCAGGACAGCTCGGAAACGTGAACCAGGCCGTCGACACCGCCGAGATCGACGAAGGCGCCGAAGTTGACGATGGAGGAGACAACGCCCTTGCGGACCTGGCCCTTCTGCAGCTGGTGCAGGAACTCGGAGCGGACCTCGGACTGGGTCTGCTCGAGGTATGCACGGCGGGACAGGACAACGTTGTTGCGCTGCTTGTCCAGCTCGATGATCTTGGCCTCGAGCTCCTGGCCGATGTACGGCTCCAGGTCGCGGACGCGGCGCATCTCAACGAGGGAAGCCGGGAGGAAGCCGCGGAGGCCGATGTCCAGGATGAGACCACCCTTGACAACCTCGATGACGGTACCGGTGACCGGCTCTTCCTTGGCGTGCAGCTCTTCGACGGCGCCCCAAGCACGCTCGTACTGTGCGCGCTTCTTGGACAGGATCAGACGGCCTTCCTTGTCCTCCTTGGTGAGAACAAGTGCGTCGATCTCGTCGCCGACCTCGACAACCTCATCCGGGTTGACGTCGTGCTTGATGGAGAGCTCGCGGGACGGGATGACACCCTCGGTCTTGTAACCGATGTCGAGCAGGACCTCGTCGTGGTCAACCTTGACCACGGTGCCCTCGACGATGTCACCATCGTTGAAGTACTTGATGGTGGCGTCGACAGCTGCGAGGAAGTCCTCTGCGGTTCCGATGTCGTTGATCGCAACCTGAGGGGTGTTAGAAGTTGGCATGTAGTTATGCTCCGAATAAACGTAGGAGATCGTAATTGGACAGTTACGCGTCTCTTGAAAAGCGTCATTAAGCAGCGCGAATGCGCAAGGCTTAAGATGGATTTCAATCCCGACTCGCAGCCGTGCCGAGCTCTCCTACAGTAGCCCAGCGCGTCCCGAGTCATAGACACGCCCGTATAACCCTACATCCTCGCAGCTAAAACGGCAAATGCGCCATGGAAAAAGAATTGGGAAAGGAAGAATGTCTGCAGCAGCGTTTTCGGCATCCTCTGCCAACCGAGATTTTTGGGATCGTGACGCCGATTCCTACCACGCGGAGCATCCCGAGTACCTATCCTCTTTCTACTGGTGCCCGGAAATGCTGCATGAGGCTGAGGCGCAGCTGCTTGGTGACGTCTCCTCCGCCACCGTTCTCGAGCTGGGTTGCGGCTCTGCGCCGTGCACGCAATGGCTGCAAGGACGCACGCACTTTGCGACGGGTTTTGATCTCTCGTCGGGAATGCTCTCCCATGCCGCGCCCGAGCTACCACTAGTCCAAGCTGATGCCCTAGCGCTTCCCTATCGAGACGAATCCTTTGACGTCGTCTTCTCCGCCTTCGGCGCCTTGCCCTTCGTAGCAGACCTGGACGCGGCGCTGCGCGAGGTCCACCGTGTCCTGCGTCCACGTGGACGCTTCGTCTTTTCTGTGACGCACCCAATGCGCTGGGTCTTCCCCGACGATCCCCAGAACCTCACAGCAGAGCTGTCCTATTTTGAGCGCGCCTACCTCGAGCAGGATGCCAACGGTGAGCTTAGCTATGCCGAGTTTCACCGCACGATGGGTGATTGGGTGCGAGCACTACAGGTTCGCGGTTCCTTCGAGATTTGCAACCTCATCGAACCCGAGTGGCCAGAGGGCCTCGACATCACGTGGGGCCAGTGGTCTCCAGAACGAGGTGAAATTTTCCCTGGCACCGCCATCTTCGTGTGCGAAGCACGATAGCCCGGACGCCTGCCCACCCTGGTGCGGAGTGTGCCGCCCGCAGCGAACTAAGCTGGCAGCCATGCTTTTAGAACGCCTCGGGATTTTCCTACGCCGCACGGTGGCCTGGTGGATTGACGCCTTCCTCGCCGCCGCTGTCATCGTGGTAATCAAATGGGCAATCAACCTCAGCACCGACGGAGTATTGAACGGCAGAGCAGGAGCTATCTACGACATCATCGCGCTCGCCCTCGTCTTCTACGTCTACCGGGTGTGGGCGGAGTCAATTAAGCACACTTCTCTGGGCAAGTGGTCACTGAAGCTAGAAGTCATCGCTGAGCATCCCGGAATCGCCAGCGCAGCAATTCGCAACAGCTGGCTACTCCTTACTCTTGTTGCACTGACAGGGCTCCCCTATGTTGAGGCAACCATCTTGGCCATCCTTGGCCTCAGCGTCCTTGTGCTGGGCCAAACCCCCTTCGACCTACTCGCCGGGTGTTTAGTCGAGCGCCGCACGCCCACCGAGGACGAGCGCGCGGTGGGCTTGACCTAAGCCCCTAGTGCGCTGCGGCATCCCAGTTCTTGCCCACGCCAACGGACACCTCGAGTGGCACAGTCAACTCGATAGCCTTGTCCATTTCGCGCTCAAGGATGCGCTGCACGTCTTCTGCCTCCCCGGGAGCCACCTCCACGACAAGCTCATCGTGAACCTGAAGCAGCACGCGCGAGGCCATGCCTTCAAGGGCCTTATCCACGCGGATCATGGCAACCTTGATGATGTCCGCAGCAGTTCCCTGGATGGGCGCGTTCAAGGCAGCGCGCTCAGCGTTCTCACGGGCCACGCGGTTATCGGAGTTTAGCTCCGGCAGGTAGCGGCGGCGCCCAAAGACCGTGGAGGTATAACCATCCTTTCGGGCCTGCACCACCACCTCGTCGAGGTAGCGCTTCACGCCGCCGAAACGCTCAAAGTAGCTCTCCATAATCTCCTTAGCCTCGCGCGCCGGGATACCCAGCTGCTGCGATAGGCCAAAAGCGGAAAGTCCATAGACCAAGCCATAGGACATAGCCTTGACTCGGCGGCGCAGCTCCGAGGTGACCTCATCCACCGGTACATCGAAAACCTTGGAGCCAACGTAGTTGTGCAGGTCTTCGCCCTCACGATAGGCCTCAATAAGCCCGGGGTCTGCGGAGAGATGCGCCATGACGCGCATCTCAATCTGGGAGTAGTCGGCCGTAATCAAGGTCTCAAAGCCTTCGCCGACCACAAAAGCAGATCGGATCTGGCGTCCTGCCTCAGTACGCACCGGAATATTCTGCAGGTTCGGTTCCGTCGAGGACAGGCGGCCCGTCGATGCCACCGTTTGGTTAAACGTGGTGTGGATGCGGCCATCCGGCTGAATGGTCTTAATGAGACCTTCCAGCGTTGTCTTCATCTTCTGATACTCGCGGTGGGCCAGCAGGTGATCCAAGAAGGGGTGCGGATGCGTTGCAGCAAGCTGCTCAATTTCCTTAGCCGCGGTGGAATAGCCGGTCTTGGTCTTCTTCGTCTTCGGCATGTCAAAGGTATCGAAGAGCACCGACTGCAGCTGCTTCGGGGAATTCAGGTTGAGAGAATCATCACCGGCCAGCTCGCGGGCGGCGCGTTCCTGTTCATTGACCTGCTCAATGAAGGCATCACGCTGAGTTTCTAAGACATCCCTGTCGACCGCAATACCGGCGGCCTCCATGCGGGCAAGGATGCTGACCAGCGGCAACTCCAGGTCGGCATAGAGCTCGAAGGAGTCAATCTCCTGGAGTTGACGCGTTAGTTCTGCCGCTAATTCCATAATGGCAGCGGCCTGATCCACCAGAGGGTTCTCATCAAGGATGGAGAGCTGCTCCGTGGCCGCTCCAAGGGACTTCTGTAGGTGGCGCTGGTACACGTCCGTCAACGCATACGTGCGCTGCCCCGGACGCAAGAGGTAGGCGGCAAGGGCGGTGTCGTGGGCAATTCCGCACAGTTCAATCCCCCGGCCGGCCAGCATGTGCCAGACGGCCTTCGCCTCGTGTAGGTATTTCGGCGCGTCTGATGACAGCCACGCGGCCAGCGCGGCGTCATCCTTAGCATCGAGATCTGCCAACTCAATCTGGCGGCCCTCAAAGGAGGAATCGACCAGTGCCAGTGCCGCAGCATCACCCGCGCCCGGGGTCCCATCACCTTGTACGAAGACTGCTACGTCTTCCTTACCCTCGAGCCACTCAGCCAGCGGTGTGTCCACCACGGTAACCGTGACGTCCGGGGCTTCCTCAGCCGCAGCAGCTTCCGCGGCGGCGTCGTGCGGGACGGCGTTGAGGACCCGCTCGCGCAGGTTGGTGCCGAATTCCAGCTCGTCGAAGCGAGCCGCGACCTCGCTAGCGACCGCTCCCTTAAACTCCAGATCCGCAGGGCCCACCTCCAGGTCCATATCCGTCACCATTTGAGTGAGCTGTCGGTTGAGCTTGACCTGTTCGATGCGGTCGCGGAAGTTCTGGCCCGCCACTCCCTTGATCTCCTCGGCATGCTCGATAAGGCTATCGAGGGAGCCATACTGGGTAATCCATTTCGTGGCGGTCTTCTCCCCCACCTTTGGCACGGAGGGCAAGTTATCGGAGGGGTCACCACGCAGGGCCGCGAAGTCTGGGTACTGCTGCGGGCTCAGACCGTACTTCTCCTCCACTGCCTCTGGAGTAAAGCGATGCAGCTTGGACACCCCGCGCATGGGATAGAGGACGGTCGTGGAGTCGTCGACAAGCTGCAAATAGTCGCGGTCACCGGTGACCAGGAAGGTCTCATAGTCCGCGCCCGCCTGCGTGGACAACGTAGCCACGATGTCATCGGCCTCGAAGTTCTCGCGCGACAGCGTAGTGATTCCCAGCGTCTCCAAAACCTCACGGATGAGCTCAACCTGCCCCCGGAACTCTTCCGGGGCGGCTTCGCGCTGTGCCTTGTAGTCGGGGAACATCTCCGTGCGGAAGGTCTTGCGGCCCACGTCGAAGGCTACCGCGACGAAGTCCGGCTTCTCCTCCGCCAAGATATTCGCCAGCATGGAAAGGAATCCGTAGACCGCATTCGTATGCTGCCCGCCCGAGGTAGAAAAGTTCTCCGCGGGCAGTGCATAAAATGCGCGGAAGGCCATGGAGTGGCCGTCGATGAGCAAGAGTCGGGGCTGAGAAGTAGTCACCCGGCCCATCCTAACGTGTTGCGCCAATCAGCACCGACGCTGCCCTTAGGCAGGCAATTAGGTTCCCATTGGTCAGCTGCGCTAGTATCGTTGCTTGTGCGCCCCTGTAGCCCAATTGGCAGAGGCAACGGATTCAAAACCCGTGTAGTGTGAGTTCGAGTCTCACCAGGGGCACAATTCCACCCCGCAACAGAGAATGTTGTGGGGTATTAGTGTTTTCAACCGAAAGGAACCCGTCATCATGCGTCGCACGATCATTGCCTTGAGCACCGCAGCCGCCCTTACTCTGGGCGGTACCACTGTTGCTACCGCTGCGGAATCCAGCACCGACAAGGAAGTTTCTTCCAAGGTGGAAGGCTCCTCTTATTACCAGGAGCTGCGCAAGTCCGCAGCCTCCTCCGATGACCCGCAGTTGAATACCTTCTACACCGTGCTTCTCGACGGTCTCGTAGGACTCGCCGCCTTCGCCATCTTGGGCTCAATCTATGGCGAAGTAGCAAAGCGCTTGCCGATGTAGTCAACGTATAACCTTCTATGGTCTGAATAGTTTGCATAAGCACGTCGCACAATGAGAGAATAAGGAGTCATCTGCTCATTCCTCTCCCTCGGCACGGCATCCCCACCGAGGAGACTGTCAACGTTACTTTCGGTTTATGCACTATATTCTTAACGCCATTCGCGGCGCCCTCATTGGCATGGCCGAGCTGGTCCCCGGAATTTCCGGAGGCACCGTCGCGCTCATCGTAGGCATCTATGAACGCGCTTTGCACAACGCCAATGATCTCATTTCCGGCCGTTTCAAAAAGGTTGAATGGGGCTTCCTCGTCTCAGTCGCCGCCGGCATGTTCCTTGCCGTCTTCGGTTTTTCCACGTTGCTCCACAACTTTGTGGAAGGGCAAGTGTCCTTGTCCCGCGCATTGTTCCTCGGCATGGTCGCCGTGTCCATCATCGTTCCAATTAGCATGATGTCGCGGTTTACCCCCGCGTCCATCGCTGCATTCATCATCGCCACCGTCGCGATCTTCTTTGTTACCGGCTTTACTTCAACTCCTGTCGAAGACCCCAGCCTGATTGTGGTGTTCTTGGCGGCCATGGTGGCCGTCTGCGCGCTCGTTCTCCCAGGCGTTTCGGGCTCACTCATCTTGCTGACAATGGGCCTCTACCAGCCGGTCATCGGCGCGGTCTCTGACCGGAACATGACCGTCGTGGGCGTCTTCGCCCTCGGCGCGGTGTGCGGCCTTGCCGCGTTCGTCAAGGTATTGAATTACCTACTCGATACCCACCGCGATCCGACCCTCGCCGCCATGGCCGGCTTTATGCTGGGCTCACTTCGCGCATTGTGGCCGTGGGGCGCGGACCAGGATGCTTCAACACCGCTTATCCTGCTCATGTTCGCGCTCGGCGGCATTATCGTCGCCATTTTCATCGTCGTGGATAGGCGCAAAGCCGCAAGTTATCAAGAGAGTTAAAGCATGAATAAGAAGAAGGCCGTCGTGGGCGCCGTCGGAGCGCTGGCCTCTGTTGCCCTCTCCGGTTGCGTCACCAACGAGGAGCCGGCGCTGCCAGAAGGCTGGTCAGAGCCTAACGTGGACGAAGTACCCGAGATCGCCGCGATGTACCAGGACGCAGATGGGGTCCTCACCGTAGGCACAAACCCACCGTTTGCGCCTTTCGAGTTCAAGGATTCCGATGGTTCACTCATCGGTCTTGAAATGGACTTAGCCAATGCAGTCGCTCAAGTGATGGGCCTCAAATTCCAGCCGGTGGAGCAGGACTTTTCCATGATTTTGCCGGCAGTCCAGTCCGGGCAGATCGATCTCGGTGGGTCTGGGTTTACCGATACTGACGAGCGCCGTGAGAACTTCGATTTCGTCGATATCCTCTACGCCGGCATTCAGTGGGCGGAGCTCACCGACGGCCCCAACAAGGTTGATCCATCGAATCCCTGTGGTCTCACCGTCGCGGTGCAGCGCACCACCGTGTCCGAGACGGACGACTTACGTCCGAAGCAAGAAGCCTGCGATGGGGACCTGACCATCCTCCCCTATGACACGAGTGACAACGCCGCCCTCGCGGTACTCATGGGCCGCGCGGACGCGCTTTCGGCGGACTCACCAGTCTCTGCGTGGGCGGTCAACCGCTCGGACGGGCGTATGTCCATGGTCGGCGAAATGTTTGACGCCGCTCCCTATGGGTTTGCCGTACCTAAGGACTCCGAACTCGGACCTGCCGTGGCAGCCGCGCTCCAGCACCTTATTGACACCGGGGCCTACGCAGAAATCCTCGAAAAATGGGGCGTTACCGAGGGGCTCGTCGAACACGCAATGATTAATGAAAGGCCGATCAATGACTAATTCCTCTCTCCCGGCAGCATCGGATTCTGCGGCTTCGGCTACCCCACCGAAGATCGAAGCCCGGCCACTTCGCCACCCGTGGCGATGGATCTTCGCCGCCCTCCTCGTTCTTCTTGCTGTGTGGTTCATCATCTCTTCGGCGCGCAACGAGGCCTTCGGGTGGGGCACTTACTTCCAATACCTCTTCGACACTCGCATCGCCACCGCCGCGCTGCACACCATCGCGATTACGATTCTGGCGATGATCATTGGCGTCGTGGGCGGCGCCGCTCTCGCCGTGATGCGTATGTCCCCCAACCCCGTGCTCGGGGGTGTGTCCTGGATCTTCCTGTGGCTATTCCGAGGAACCCCGATCTACGTGCAGCTCGTCTTCTGGGGCCTGCTCTCCGCGCTCTACCAATCCATCAACCTCGGGTTTACGGAGATTTCTCTCACGGAGGTACTCACCAATGCATTCCTGCTCTCCGTGCTCGGTTTGGGCCTGAACGAAGCCGCCTACATGGCGGAAATCGTCCGCTCCGGCATCTCTTCGGTTCCCGAGGGCCAGAAGGAAGCCAGCAAGGCCCTGGGTATGGGCTGGTGGATGACCATGCGCCGCACGGTTCTCCCGCAGGCCATGCGCATCATCATCCCGCCGACCGGTAATGAGTTCATTTCCTTGCTGAAGACGTCTTCCCTTGTGGTGGCAATTCCCTACACCGCAGAGATTTTCGGCCGCGCCACGGATATCTCCGCTGCGCTTTTCGAGCCCATCCCGCTACTCATGGTGGCAGCGACGTGGTACCTGGCCATCACCTCGCTTCTTATGGTGGGCCAGTACTTCTTGGAGCGCCGCTTCGAACGTGGCGCCACCCGCGAGCTCACCGGCCGCCAGCTGGCTGCGCTGGCGGATGCTGAAGGAACCATTCCCCGCAACGTGTCTGTCATCCCGGAGGTAAAGAACTAATGACCACCCCAATGATCTCTGCACAGAATGTGTATAAATCCTTCGGTCAGCTCGAGGTTCTCAAGGGCATCGATCTCACCGTCATGCCCGGCGAGGTCACCTGCCTACTGGGCCCCTCCGGTTCCGGAAAATCAACCTTCCTTCGCTGCTGCAATCACCTAGAGAAGGTCACGGCCGGCCGCCTCTACGTCGACGGCGAACTCATCGGATTCCGTGAACGCAACGGCGTGCTCTATGAAATCTCCGAAAAGGAAGCCGCCGCTCAACGCCAAGACATCGGCATGGTGTTCCAACAGTTCAATCTGTTCAGCCACCGCACAGTCCTGGAGAACATCATCGAGGCCCCCGTCCAGGTGAAAAAGCAGAATCCAGAACAGGCAAAGAAGAAAGCGATGGAACTGCTGGAAAAGGTGGGCCTCGCGCACAAGGCAGATGCGTACCCGGTGCAGCTTTCCGGTGGTCAGCAGCAGCGCGTCGCCATTGCCCGCTCTGTGGCCATGGATCCAAAGCTGATGCTTTTCGACGAACCCACCTCCGCCCTCGACCCCGAGCTGGTCGGCGAAGTCCTCCGCGTTATGAAGGAGCTTGCCGCCGATGGCATGACCATGCTCGTCGTTACTCACGAGATGGGCTTTGCACGTGAAGTCGCCGACAACATCGTCTTCATGGACGGCGGCAGCGTCATTGAAACCGGCACCCCCGAGCAAGTCTTGGACAATCCGCAGCACCAGCGCACTAAGGATTTCCTCTCTTCGCTGCTCTAGCACGCAGCATCACTACCGCAACTGCCCTAGTTGCCAACACCTTTGCTCCTGCCGCAGGCAGGTTCAGGATCATTGGCAGCTAGGGCAGTTTCCTATTTGAACTCGACCAAGACAAAACTCCGGCCAGTCCACAAAGGTTAGTTGGCCGGAGTTTCGGGATTCAGGGAAAGACGTAGGCTCTACTCGGAGTCGCCTTCATCTTCCGCAGTCTCAGCGGGTTCTTCAGATTCCACGGCAGATGCCGAGTCCATTGGGCTATCCGCAGACTGGGCCTGGATGACGTCATCCAACACAGCGTGGATATAAGGTGCTGCCTTGTCATTGGAGTATTCCGAGGCAAGCTCCACGCCTTCGACGAGCGCGGTAGCGTTAGGAACGTCCGCGTTAAAGAGGATTTCCCATACCGCTACGCGCATGATCGCACGATCGACAGCCGGGATGCGCTCGAGCGACCACTCGCTGGAGAGGTAGCGGGCGATCGCGTCATCGATGTCATCCAGTTCTTCGGCAGCTCCGCTGACGATTTCACGGGTATAGTCCGCGACCGGCGCCACGCCGTTTTCAGGGTCGCGGGCCAGCTCTACGCGGTCCTCAACGATGGCTACCGGATCGACGTCGCGCGATTCAGCTTCGAAAAGAATATCCGCGGCGCGGCGACGTGCTCGGTAGCGCGCCGTGTGGCGCTTATAGTTTGGCTCTGGTTGGGTCATCTTAGTTGTTGACGCGAGAGAGGTACTCGCCGGTACGGGTATCAATCTTGAGAACGTTTCCGATCTCAATGAACAGCGGAACCTGAATCTCGGCACCGGTCTCGAGCGTTGCCGGCTTGGTGCCACCATTGGAGCGGTCACCCTGCAGGCCCGGTTCGGTGTGCTCCACCTTCAGGTCAACGGAGATCGGCAGCTCGCCGAACAAAGCCTCACCGTCATGGAAGGACACCTGAACGCGCATGTTCTCCAGCAGGAACTTGCCAGCGTCGCCGAACTTATCAAACGGAAGCTCGAACTGCTCAAAAGTCTTATCATCCATGACCACGTAGTTCTGGCCATCGTTGTACAGGTAGGTCATGTCGCGGCGGTCGACGTTGGCGGTCTCCACCTTCACACCAGCGTTAAAGGTCTTGTCGGTCACCTTGCCAGAGACCACGTCCTTGAGCTTGGTGCGCACGAATGCCGGGCCCTTGCCGGGCTTGACGTGCTGGAACTCAACAATCTGCTGCAGCTTGTTGTCGATCTTCAGAACGAGGCCGTTCTTGAAATCAGTGGTATCTGCCATGAAATGACTCTCCCAAATAACTTGTAGTCGAAACTATGAAAACAGTGTCTAAGCATACCGTACGCGCATCAAGTACGGCGCCAAGGGGTGCTAGCTACAGCACCTGAAGGTCCTTCGGGTAAGCCGTGATGATCTTCGGGGCCCCTGAAGTGATAATGAGGCTGTCCTCGATGCGCACTCCTCCCTTGCCTGGGACGTAGATGCCGGGCTCAATGGTCAGGGTCATGCCCTCAGCCAACGTACCCTTTCCGGTTGTGGCCGCATAAGGCCCTTCATGCACGTCGAGACCAATGCCGTGGCCGGTGGAGTGAACGAAGTAGTCACCATAGCCAGCATCGGCAATAATGTCGCGGCAGGCCGCGTCGACGTCGAGAAGCTTGGCACCTGGCACCGCTGCCTTGACACCCGCTTCCTGGGCGCGCAGGACAATGTCATAGATTTCGCGGGCGAAATCAGAAACCTCACCGATGACGAAGGTACGGGTGCAGTCTGAGTTAAAGCCGCGGAGGTGAGCGCCGAAGTCAATCGTTACCAAATCGCCCTTGCGCAGTTCGCGGTCATCCGCACCATGGTGGGGCTTTGCAGAGTTCTCGCCGGAGGCCACGATGGTGTCGAAGCTCACGCGTTCCGAGCCAAGCATGCGCATCCGGTATTCAAGGTCGGCGGCCACCTGGCGCTCCGTGCGTCCAGCGGCTACTTCCCCGGCCTCGACGAGTTCGGTCAGCGCCTGGTTTGCCAAAGCTGCGATTTCTTCGAGTTTTTGAAGCTCGACATTGTCCTTGACGAGGCGAATCTTCTCTACTACGCCGGTGACAGGCACCAGAGTAACGCCCTCCGGTTTTGCTTTCTCCAGCCGCTCAAGTTGTGAAACGGTGACATAGTCGGCTTCATAGCCAACGCGAAGGTCCTCAGAAACCTGCCCCAGCAGGTGCGGGCCCACATCGCGACCGAGGCTGGCTTCGATATCCGGGACCTCTTCAGCAATTTGTGTGGTGTAGCGGCCGTCCGTAGCCATGAGCGCGGAGAGGTCCTTGCGCAACAATAGACCACCATTCGAACCGGAGAAGCCGGTAAGGTAGCGCACGTGCGTCAAATGGGTGACGATGATCGCGTCGACGCGCTGACCAGAGAGCTCGGTCATGAGCTTGCGGCGGCGGTTGCTATAACGAGTATCGGCTAATGCCATATGAGAACCACTCCATTCATTTCAAGCGATACTCCATGATAGCTAATTTGCGAGGAAGTACCCCAGTGCCGCGACATATCCATAAGAGCCAAGCCCAGCGATGACACCGCGTGCTATCGGGCTCAGGTAGGAGTGCTGACGGAATGCTTCCCGCGCGTGCACATTAGATAGGTGTACCTCAACGAAACCTGCACCATCGGCTACTTCCGCTAGGGCATCGCGCAGTGCCACCGACGTATGCGTAAACCCACCCGGATTGATGATGACGGGCCAGCCTTCGTCGGCGGCACGATGCACCTGCTCGATGAGCTCGCCCTCGTGGTTGGACTGGAAGAAGACGATCTCTTCCTCCCCCGCCGCTGCGCGGACGCGACGCTCGATGTCCTCTAGGGTTTCGCTGCCATAGATTTCTGGTTGACGCTTGCCCAGACGGTTGAGGTTCGGGCCGTTGAGAACGAGAATGGTCATGGCAAACTCCTTAAGCTTTTATGAGGCGAGCTGCGCATAGGCTGCTCGTAGCTCGTCGACGGTAGCATCTTCCAAGCGCGTGGTTTCCCCGATTCCCGTGAGGGCCACAAAACGGATGTGGCCACCGCGGTTCTTCTTGTCATGGCGCATGCCATCCAGCAGCTGTTCGAAATGGCCCTGCTCATAGGTTGTGGGCAACCCAATTCGGGTGAGAATGTCGCGGTGGGTGGCTACAAGGTTGGCGTCGATAAGCCCGCGTGCGTGGGACAAGTAGGCGATGAACATCATGCCCACTGCTACCGCGCGGCCGTGGCGCCAGGTGTAGTTTTCGCGGCGCTCTACGGCGTGGCCGAAGGTGTGGCCGTAATTGAGGGTTTCGCGCAGCCCCGATTCCTTTAAGTCCTGGCCCACCACGTGCGCCTTGACCGCGATGGAACGCTGGATGAGCTCGGGCAGCAGGCCGTCGGGCTCCAGGCAAGCGGCAGGATCCGCAAGGTAATGCTCGATGATGCGCGGATCATGGATGAAGCCAGTTTTGATGATCTCCGCAGAACCGGCGACGATTTCGTCGGCAGGTAGGGTGCGCAGGTGGTCCAGATCGACAAAGACTGAGTCCGGCTCGTGGAAAGCCCCAACAAGGTTCTTGCCTGCGGCAGTGTTAATACCTGTCTTTCCGCCGACGGCCGCGTCCACCATCGCGAGCAGTGTGGTCGGTGCCTGGATTACTGGGATGCCGCGCATCCACGTCGCTGCGGCAAAGCCTGCCAAGTCGGTCACGGCACCGCCGCCGAGACCAATAACGGCGTCCCGGCGGCTGAAACCAGCCTCCCCGAAGGTATCCCAAAGCCGGGCAAGTACATCGAGCTGCTTAGCTGCCTCTGCATCGGGCACTTCGACCAGAGTTGCCTCTATTCCCTGTGCACGGGCTTGCTCGGCGAGGTCACCGGCAGCCTGCGCGAGCGGCGGCTGGTGAATGACCGCCACCTTAGCCGCTCCAATGTCCGCCACGCGCCCAATGACTTCTGTGCTCAGACCAGTGCCAATTGTGACTTCATAAGGTGAAGGTCCTTTAACCGGAATAGTGTGCATGAGTAGTGCTCCTTTGGCTGGGCTAGCGGTGATTGTGCGGCTTCATCATGAGGTTAAAGCAAATCAGCCGGCGATTTAGAGGGTTTCAAGGAAACTCAGAATATCGCCCACTACCTGTTGCGGGGAGCGCACACCAGTGCGCACCTTCAAATCAGCTACCTCCGAGTAAAGGGGGCGGCGCGCCTCCAAAAGCTGGGTATAGTGCGCCAATGGATCTGCAGATTCCAACACGGGGCGGTTCGCATCACCCAACGTGCGGCTTACGCCTTCTTCCGGCGTGACATCGAGGAATACGACGGTCAGGTTATCAAGCAAGGCACGTGTGGATTCGGTCAGCACTGCTCCGCCGCCGAGGCTCACGACCCCAGTGGTGGACAGTGCCTCGCGCACAGCTTCTGCTTCTACCTCACGGAATGCCGGCTCACCCAGTTCAGAAAACACCTCACCGCAGGCCTTGCCGTAGCGGGCCTCGATCAGATCATCAGAATCAACAACGTCACAGTTCAGCGCCCGTGACAAGCGGCGACCAATCGTGGTCTTTCCAGAGCCGGGAGGCCCAACTAAGACGACGTGTGGGGAGCTCATGCTTCACCCCAATCCAGGCGGCTTGCCACATAGTCCTGGTAGGAGGCGATATTCCGCTTAGTCTCAGCGAGGCTATCTCCACCAAACTTTTCCAACACGGCGCGCGCAAGGACCAACGCCACCATTGCTTCTGCGACAACACCAGCAGCCGGAACCGCACACACATCGGAGCGCTGATGGATGGCGGTCGCCGCTCCACCTGTGGCCATATCCACCGTCTTCAAGGCGCGCGGAACGGTGGAAATCGGCTTCATCGCCGCGCGCAAGCGCAGCGTCTGGCCGTTAGTCATTCCACCTTCTAGACCGCCCGCCCGGTTAGTTTCTCGATCCACGCCGCGATCGGTTCGGACCATCTCATCATGAGCCTCGCTTCCACGACGGCGGGCCTCAGCAAAACCATCACCGACTTCAACGCCCTTGATGGCCTGAATGCCCATCAAGGCAGCGGCGAGCTGTGCGTCGAGACGGTCCTCCCCTGACGTGTGCGAGCCCAAGCCAATTGGCAAGCCCTCCACGATGACCTCAACGATGCCGCCAAGGGTATCGCCTTGCTTCTTAGCGGTTTCAATTTCTGAGATCATAGATTCCTCTGCGGCCTTATCGCAGGCCCGAACTGGAGAAGCATCGATAGCTTCGATTTCTGCAAAGCTGGGCGACGGGCCTTCGTAGGGATCGGAGGCGCCAATCGAGATCACGTGGGAGAGCACTTCGACGCCCAATGTTTCACGGAGGAAATTGCGTGCGACGGTGGCTGCGGCCACGCGGGCGGCGGTCTCACGCGCGGAAGAGCGCTCCAAGATGGGGCGCGCCTCCGAGTGATCAAACTTCACCATGCCAGCAAAATCAGCGTGGCCGGGGCGCGGGCGGGTCAGCGGGGCGCCGCGACCGGAAGCCATAGCTTTAGCGGACTCCGGATCCTCCGGATCCAAGGCATCGGGCGACATGATGGTGGTCCACTTTGGCCACTCAGTGTTGCCGATCATGATGGCGATAGGACTGCCCAGGGTCAAGCCGTGGCGGATGCCGCTGAGCAGGGTGAGGTCATCAGCCTCAAACTTCATGCGCGCGCCACGTCCATAGCCAAGGCGGCGGCGAGAGAGCTGGAGAGCGATGTCGTCTTGGGAAACGGGAACCCCGGCGGGCATGTGCTCAATGAGTGCAATGAGCGCTTGACCGTGAGATTCACCTGCGGTAGTCCAACGAAGCATGCGGACTATTATCGCATGCCAGGGCTTCTTTCGTGGTCACTAGGCCAACTATCACACCGTGTTGGGGCTAAAGAACACGACGAGAGCCGCAGCAAACAGCATCCCGGGACCATGCGCAGGCGCCCTATCCCGCGTGATGATTCCCCACAACACGGTGCTGAGCGCCGCCCCCATCATCGCCAACGCAACCCCTGGTAGGCCCGCTGCGTGGGCGGTCACCATTCCCAGAGGCAGAGCTAGCTTGAGGTCGCCCCCGCCCACGCTTCCGGCACGGCTAAACCAGGCCACGAGCACGTAGAGCCCTATCCAGAGCAGGCCCGCCAAACTGAACCAGCACAACGATAAAGCCGCGGCTGGCAGCGTCAGATAATTAGGCAAGCGCTTAAAACGCAGGTCATAAACAATTAAGGCGCACCCCCACGCCAAGAAAAGCACGTCCCCCATAGCCCGCAGCCTACCGCGCGGAAAGACAAGGCGCACGCGGTGGTTTGGGGAACCGATCAGGATAGCTTGAGCGCCTTGTTTAATGCAGCCAGCATCTCTGCCCGTGGAGCGGTGTGCCCTGTAAACTGCTCGAATTGCGAATAGGCCTGGTTGGCCAACATGACGTGCCCGCCGACTGTCGGGTAGCCGTCGGCAGCGGCATAAACGGTCAACGGAGTTGGCCACGGATCATAGATAACGTCAAATACCGGAGCTTTGGCCAGCTGCGTTAGGTGCTCTTCCACGGCGGCGGAGGGAACGGTGGAGACCACGAGATCTACCGAACGCGCAAGCCCCGCGAGATCATCGCTGAACGTTGCCGCGTGGAGGGTGAGGCCAAGGTCATCAGCCAGCGGGCGCAGCTCGGCGAGGCGGTCGGAGCGATTGAGCACCGTAACGTCCTGCACACCGCGCTGGGCTAGGCCCCACAGGACAGGCCGTGCGGTTCCACCTGCTCCGATGAGCAGTGCCGTCGACGGTTGGGACGTTCCAAGCAGCTCGTCGAGCGCGCCCAGAACTCCCTCAGTATCCGTGTTATCCGCACGCCACCCGTCTTCGGTGCGCACCAGGGTATTCGCGGAGCCGATGAGCTCGGCGCGTTCGCTGACGATGTTCGCGCAGGCGAGTGCGTCGAACTTGAGCGGCATGGTGACCGAAAAGCCGCGGTACTCCTCCCCCGCATCGGCGAGGAAGGCAGCTAGGTCCGTCACCTCAATCTTGGTGTAGTCCCAATCCTCCAAATTCACAGCTTCATAGCCTGCGTTATGGAGGACCGGGGACAAGGAATGAGCGACAGGGCTGCCCAGAACTGCGGCGCGGGGCATCAGGTTACTGCTCCTCAGCCGGTGGCTCGCCGGCCGGCGGCTCGCCAGCGCCTTCGCGCTGGCTGTCAAGGATGCCGGAGCGAACAGCGTCATCGACGTTGGCGAGGTGCTCGTCGTAATTATCGGTAAACACCGTGGTGCCCTTGTCGTCGACGGTGACGAAGAAGAGCCAGTTGCCCTCCGCGGGGTTCTCCATGGCCCCGATAGCTTCCTCCGAAGGAGAGGCAATCGGTGAGTCAGGGAGACCGTCCTTCGCGTAGGTATTCCAAGGAGTCTCGCGGTGGCGATCCTCATCGGTGGTGGCCAGCTCAACATCCTCGAGGCCATAGTTGACCGTGGAGTCCAGCTCGAGGCGCATCGGCTCATCAAGGCGGTTGAGGATTACACGGGCGACCTTGTCGAACTCACCGGCCGGGGACTCGCGCTCCACCAGCGAAGCCGCAGTAAGAAGCTCGTAGGGCTTGAGGCCAATTGCCTGGGCGCGGTCAACGATATTGGTGTCGTTGTACTTCTTCGTCGAACGTGTGATGAGATCCGTCAGAATCTCCTTAGCGTCCATGTTCGGATCGAGGACGTACTGGCCCGGAGCGATAAGGCCCTCAATACGCTTGGGGTCCTCACCGCGGGCACGAATTTCCTCCAATGCCCACTCCGGCGCACCCAGCTCAGCAGGATCCACCGTGGCCGCGATCTTCTCCAGCTCCTCGGCGGATACGCATTCGCCCTCCTTGCAGGAGACCTGAGAAATCAGCGAGTAAATACCGTAGCGGACATCACCGCCGACCACGTTGACGTCGAGAAGCGTAGCTCCGCCCTGCACGTCGAGGAGGTCAACCATGTTGCCTTCATCAAGCAGCGCTTCGACGGCAGACTTCGCGCTCATCTCCTCCTGAAGGCGGTAGAATCCAGGCTTGATTTGGCTCGCGCGCGGATTCGAGTTGGCCGCAGAAGAGAAAGCTTCGGGCGTCTTCACCACGTTCTTCTCCGCCAATTCAGGTGCCAGCTCGCTCATCGACGAGCCCTCCGGAACCTGAACAAGCTGGGTTACTCCATTGCCCTGCCCCTCATAGTCCAAGGTGCTGCCCCCTCCCAACAGGCGGAAACCAATGTAGCCAAGTCCACCGATGATCAGGACCAAGCTCGCAATGAGCACGGCCATGCCGCGCTGACGGCGCTTGACATATTGGGGTTCCATCGAGCGTCCGATGCGTGAAGGTTTACGGCTCACGTACTTCGTCTCCTACGTTTGAAGGGCTGTGGCCGTTCAACGCGAAATGGCGCGCATCCAGCCAGGATTGCAAAATTTCCACCGCGGCTGCTTGGTCAATCACCGAGCGACCTCGCTTCTCTGATACGCCAGAGGCCCGCAATGCGGAGGAGGCGACCACGGTAGTAAGGCGTTCATCCACCATACGCACGGGCGGAGGTTCTTTCATCCTGTCATCTTTTGCCAAGCGGCGGCGGATACGAAACGCGATTTCCTTGGCATGTTTAACACTTGATGAACCATTGCCCTTGAGATCGCGCGGCAAACCAACGGCTACCTCAACCACGTCATACTCGTAAATCAGCTCAAGCAGGCGGTCGATATCACCCTGATCGCGGTCTTTAAACCCGGTCTCACGCCGGACGGTTTCGACCGGCATGGCCAAGCGCGCGTCCCGGTCAGAGACGGCCACGCCGATGCGGACAGTACCGACGTCGAGGCCCAAACGGCGCCCCGGGCCGGGATCGTCCGCGACTGGTTTGTCGGGTTCTACGGCCATCGTGCTCCTCCTGATTCTGCGAGTCAGCTACAACTGCAGCCAACTAGGGCGCGTTCGTTAGTGGGCTTCGAGCTCATCACGGACGGCGTCGAAGGCCTGCTGGAGACCTTCAGCGTTGGCGCCGGAACCTTGAGCCATATCGGGCTTTCCGCCGCCCTTGCCGTCAACATAGCCAGAAATAACCTTGACCAAGTCACCAGCCTTGACGCCGCGCTCGACGGCAGGCTTAGTGGCGCCAACGATGAACGGGAGCTTGCCGCCCTCGTTCTCCGATGCCAGGACAACCACACCGGCGACATCACCGAGACGGTTCTTGATATCCGAGGCCAACGTGCGCAGATCACCGCCGTTTACTCCGTTAGGAAGTTTGACCGATACGAGGGTGAAGCCATTAACGGTGGTCGCACCAGAAATCATCTCCGCGGTCTGCGACATGAGCTGGGCCTTGTGCAGCTCCGCAATCTGCTTCTCAGCGGCCTTGAGCTTCTCCGTCAGCTGCGCGATGCGCTCCGGAAGATCCTCAGTCTGCACCTTGAGCTCGCGGGACACGCCTTCCACGAGTGCGGTCTCCTTGGAGTAGAAGCGGAATGCATCCAGACCCGAATAAGCCTCGATACGGCGCGCGCCCGAACCCACGGAGGATTCGCCAAGGACAGACACCGGGCCAATCTCAGCGGTGTTCTTCACGTGCGTACCACCGCAGAGCTCGATGGAGAACGGGCCACCCATCTCCACGACGCGGACCTCGGAACCGTAGTTCTCACCAAAGAGGGCCATCGCGCCCATCTCCTTGGCCTTCTCCAAAGACGTCTCGATGGTATTGACCGGGAAGTGCTGGTCCACCGCCTGGTTCGTCACCAAAGCGATCTCATCGAGCTGCTCCTGGGTGAGCTGGTCGGTGTAGTTGAAGTCAAAGCGCAGGTAGCCGGGTCGGTTCAAGGAACCAGCCTGGACTGCAGTCGGGCCTAGCACCTGGCGCAGCGCTGCGTGGATAAGGTGCGTCGCCGAGTGCGCCTGCACGGCGCCGTGGCGCCATTGTTCATCAACGGCAGCCGTCACGCCGTTGCCCAACTCAAGCCCACCGGCGGTCACCGTAGCCTTGTGCACCCACAGCTTCTTGCCAATCTTCTGCACATCGTTGACCTCAAGGAGGGTCTCGCCCGCGAAGATTCGACCATGGTCGGCGGTCTGGCCACCGGCTTCAGCATAAAGCGGCGACTGGTCCAGGATTACCTCGACGGTATCTCCTGCCTCGACCTCGGTTACCTTCTGACCATCGCGCACAAGGCCGATGACCTTGGCCTCGGACTCCAGGGTTTCATAGCCCGTGAACAACGTCGGGTGGTTATCCACCCACTCGCGGTAGAGCGACAGGTCAGCATGACCATGCTTCTTAGCCTGATTATCGGCCTTGGCGCGGCGGCGCTGCTCGCCCATGGCGGCGTCGAAGCCTTCCATGTCTACGGTCAAACCGGCTTCCTGAGCCATCTCCAAGGTCAGGTCGATGGGGAAACCATAGGTATCGTGCAGCTCAAAAGCCTTCTCGCCGGAGAGGACCTTCGGGGTGGCCGCACGAGAGGTGCTCTTCAGTTCCTCCACGGCTTCGTCGAAAAGCTTGGTGCCTGACTCCAGCGTCTTCAGGAAGGCCTTCTCCTCCGCCACGGCAACGCGCAGGATACGCTCGCGGTTGTCGGCGATCTCCGGGTAGGACGGGGTCATGGTGTCCATGATGGTGTTCATGAAACGCTCCATGGTCTCACCCTTCGCGCCAAGCAGCTTGGCGGAGCGGATGATGCGGCGCAGCAAGCGACGCAGAATGTAGCCACGACCCTCGTTACCGGGGGTAACGCCGTCCAAAATGAGCATCATGCCGGTACGCGAGTGGTCCGCCACCACGCGGAAGCGAATGAGGTCTTCCTTCGGAGCATCCGGAACGTACGTCGCACCGGTAAGTTCCTCGGCTACGTCGATGACCGGGCGCAGCAGGTCCGTCTCGTAGACGTTGTCCACACCCTGCAGGATGCAGGCCACGCGCTCGATGCCCATGCCGGTATCAATGTTCTTCTTGGGCAGCTCGCCCACGATCTCGAAGTTGCCCTTGCCGATGCCTTCGCCACGCTCGTTCTGCATGAAGACCAAGTTCCAGATCTCCATGTAGCGGTTATCATCCGCAATCGGGCCGCCATCCTGGCCATATTCCGGCCCGCGGTCATAGTAGATCTCAGAGCACGGACCGCACGGCCCGGGAATACCCATGGACCAGTAGTTGTCTTCCATGCCTAGGCGCTGAATACGCTCGGTGGGCACGCCGATCTTGTTGTGCCAAATATCGGCCGCCTCATCATCGTCGAGGTAGACCGTGACCCACAAACGCTCCGGGTCGAGGCCCAAACCGCCTTCATCGACGGAGGTGGTCAGCAGGTTCCAGGCGTGGGTAATTGCGCCTTCCTTAAAGTACTGGCCAAAGGAAAAATTACCCGCCATCTGGAAGAAGGTATTGTGACGGGTGGTAATGCCCACTTCCTCGATGTCCAAGGTGCGCACGCACTTCTGGATAGAGGTCGCCGTGCCGTTAGCAAAAGGCGGGTTCTGCTGGCCCAGGAAGTAGGGCTTGAAGGGAACCATGCCGGCGTTAACGAAGAGCAGGTTCGGGTCATCCAGGATCAGCGACGCGCTGGGGACGGCCTCGTGGCCGGCCTTGACGAAGTGCTGGGTAAAGCGTTCCCGGATCTCATGAGTCTTCACGAGCAAAATTCCTTCACTGTTGAATGGTTTCTAGTCAGCGCTCAACTTTACCCGTCCGGTGCTGTGCTTAGCGACGCCGCCCCCGGATGATGTCCCGCAGCCTTCCCAGGTACTCGCGCACACGCTTCTCCGCGCCATGGTCGGTGGGGTGATAGTACTCGGCATCCGCCAGCGTCTCCGGCAAATACTGCTGGGACAGTACACCGCGCGGATCATCATGCGGGTACTGATAGCCCACTGCATTGCCCAAGCGTTTCGCTCCCTCATAATGGCCGTCGCGCAGGTGCGCGGGCACATGCCCGCTCTTGCCGGCGCGAACGTCGGCCTGGGCCGCGTTGATGGCGTTGATAACGGAATTGGATTTCGGTGCCGTAGCGAGATGGATTGTCGCCTGAGCCAGCGGAATACGCGCCTCGGGTAATCCGATAAGGGCCGCGGCCTCCGCTGCGGCCACGGCAGTGGGCAGCGCGGTGGGATCAGCCATTCCGATGTCTTCGGAGGCATGCACGATAAGCCGGCGGGCGATGAAACGCGGGTCTTCGCCTGCCTCAATCATGCGGGCCAGGTAATGCAGCGCGGCATCCACGTCGGAACCGCGGATGGACTTAATAAACGCGGAGACCACGTCATAATGCTGGTCGCCGTCGCGGTCATAGCGCACCACCGCGCGATTGACGTTTTCTTTGAGAACCTCAACGGTGAGTTCACCGCCATCGGGCACTGCCTCGGCCGCCGCCTCAAGATAGGTCAGTGTGCGCCGAGCATCGCCCCCGGCGAGCAGCACCAGCTGGTCTAGAGCATCGTCCGTTGCGGTGATCCTTCCCGCCAATCCCCGCTCGCTGGTCAATGCGCGCTCGGCGAGGGTGCGCAGGGAGGCGTCGTCCAGCGGCTCCAAGTGCAGCAACAAGGAACGCGAAAGCAGCGGGGCCACGACGGAAAAGGAAGGATTTTCGGTGGTGGCGGCCACGAGCAGCACGGTGCGGTTTTCGACGGCCGCGAGCAGCGCGTCCTGCTGAGTCTTGGAGAAGCGGTGCACCTCATCGATGAACAGCACGGTGCGGCGCCCTTGAATCAGCTCACGGCGGGCGTGGGAGATCACCTCTCGAACCTGCTTCACACCGGAGTCCAAGGCGGAAAGCCCAATGAAGTTATCTCCCAAGGAAGATGCGATGAGTGAGGCCAGCGTCGTCTTTCCGGTTCCCGGCGGCCCGTACAGGATGACGGAGGCCTCGCCTGAGCCTTCCACCAGCCTACGCAGCGGGGTTCCCGGCTCCAGGAGGTGCTTCTGCCCCACTACTTCATCGAGGTTTTGCGGCCGCATGCGCGCGGCCAGCGGCGAACCGGGGTGGGTTGCAAACATATCGGGGCCACCCGGCAGGCTTGGCGCTGACTGGTCATCGCCGAAGAGTGACTCCTGCCCCATCAGGGCTCCCGGAGTCGAGAGGCCACGGCTCGCCCAAACTCGGCGACCGCAGAGCACCCGTCATTGCTACATTGCGCGGCAAACCGCGACAGCGCTTCGAAGGTCTCATAAAGATCGCGCCGAATCAGTATTTCATCCTCGCTGAACGGACCATGGTCGGATCGACGAAGCAGAGAACGGTGCGGGTCACGGTAGATCTCAGCGTTGCCTTCCGCCAACGCGACGACCCCTTCGATCCCGCCGGCATACATCGTGGTCACGCTCGACAGAGCCCAACCGATGAGGCAGGAGACGAGCAACTCGTGCAGCGTCTTCTCATCGGCGAGCTGCGGCCAGACATCGACAATGCGGCGCTGCCAGGCATGGATGAAAAGCCCCGCCTCGGCATCAGTGATCGGCCGAGAAAAAAGAAACTGCGGGAAGCCGGCCACCACGCAGGCCACGTCAAAGCCGACGTTGCGGAAACCGGCCCACTCATAGTCCAAGAAGGTCAGCGTTGAGCCGACGATGATGTTGTCTGGGGACAGGTCGAAGGGAGTAAAAGCGCGGTTGCGGCCAGAACTCAGACTCTGCATGGCGGCACGGGCCAATGTGCGGACGTGTTCCGGCGGTTCCAGTCCTGCCTCGCTGAGGATATCCGCACCAATCAGAATGGAGCTCTGCAAGGAATCATCGCGCAATGCCTGGTGCTCAGCGTATTCGGGATGCCGACGTAACTGGCGCTTGAGCAGGGCGTCATAGTCTTCTTCGCGCCCGGCGGTCCCAGCATGCATTTTGCCCAACGCGCTGCCCAGAGCCCTGAGCAGCTCGCCGCGGTCTTCATCACCGCTGCGCGCAAGGGTGTCCGCCAGGGTGTCGCCTTCGCCGGCGTCGGACAGCACAAGAATGCGCTTGTCCACGTCGTGCGCGAGCAACACAGGTCCTGGGCGGACCTCCTCAGACAGCGCCGTGGTGAACTGATAGGCCACCACTTCACGGAGAAGTGCGGCGTCATCAATAGTGTGCCCGGTGACCGGGTTGTACTTGATGACGACCGAACGATGCGGGAAGAAGGCGCTGGGAGTCGTCCGAGCACGAAGTACCACGGCATTGCCCGAGCCGGTGAGTTGCTCAACGTCACTCAGCTCAGGCTCCCCGCCATAGCGGCGCGAAATCATCTGTGAGGCTTCTGCTACCACGACATCAGCCACAGAATTATTCATGGACTCGTGTCCCGTCGGATTCACTTGCTTGCCTGCTTCCACTTGTTGTCGGCCCAATGAGGTACACCCATGGTGTGGGGCCTTTAGGACTCCTTCCCAGCCTTTTCACCCTGGGCAGCCTTCGCAGCCTTCTCCGGCTTGAAGTCCACACCGGTCTCCTTGCGCTGCGCGGCGGGGATGGTGCCGGGGGCGTCGGTCAGCGGGTCGACGCCGCCACCGGACTTCGGGAAGGCGATGACATCGCGGATGGACTCGAATCCACCCAGCAGGGAGACGATGCGATCCCAGCCGAAAGCGATGCCGCCGTGTGGCGGAGCACCGAACTGGAAGGCGTCGAGCAGGAAGCCGAACTTCTCCTGGGCTTCTTCTTCGCCGATGCCCATGACGTCGAAGACGCGCTTCTGCACATCCTGGTCGTGGATACGGATGGAACCGCCGCCAATCTCATTGCCATTGCAGACAATGTCGTAGGCATAAGCCAAGGCCTCTCCCGGGTTCTGGTCAAAGTTATCCAGGTACTCCGGCTTCGGCGAAGTGAAGGCGTGGTGGACTGCAGTCCACTTGGAGTGGCCCAAAGCCACGTCACCCGAGGCGGTGGCATCGGCGGAGGGCTCGAAGAGCGGTGCGTCGACGACCCAGGTGAAGGCCCAGTCGCCGTCCTTGATGAGATCGAGCTTCTTCGCAATCTCACCGCGAGCTGCGCCCAGCAGCGCACGGGAAGCCTTGGTCTCGCCGGCAGCGAAGAAGATGGCATCGCCCGGCTTGGCGCCGACGTGGGCGGCAATACCCTCGCGCTCGGCATCCGTGATGTTCTTGGCTACCGGGCCACCCAATGTGCCATCCTCAGCAACGGTGATGTAGGCCAAGCCCTTCGCACCGCGCTGCTTTGCCCACTCCTGCCATGCATCGAACTGGCGGCGCGGCTGGGAGGCTCCGCCTTCCATGACGACGGCACCGACGTATTCGTTCTGGAAGACGCGGAAGGTGGTGTCCTTGAAGAAGTCCGTGCACTCCACGATCTTGATGTCGAAGCGCAGGTCCGGCTTGTCGGAACCGTAGTACTTCATGGCATCGGCATAGGTCATGCGCGGGATGGGGGTCTTGATTTCGTAGCCGATGAGCTTCCACAGCGCGGAGACGATCTCTTCTGCCAGAGCAATGACATCATCCTGGTCCACGAAGGACATTTCGACGTCGAGCTGCGTAAACTCCGGCTGGCGGTCAGCACGGAAGTCCTCATCGCGGTAGCAGCGAGCGATCTGGTAGTAGCGCTCCATTCCGGCGACCATGAGCAGCTGCTTGAACAGCTGCGGGGACTGCGGGAGTGCGTACCAGCTGCCCGGCTTCAGGCGCGCCGGCACGAGGAAGTCACGGGCGCCCTCCGGGGTGGAGCGAGTCAGGGTCGGGGTTTCGATCTCAGTGAAATCGTGGCTGTCCAGGACCTGGCGGGCAGCGCGGTTCGCGGCCGAGCGCAGGCGCAGCGCCTCGTGCTGGCGCTCGCGGCGCAGATCCAGGTAGCGGTACTTCAGGCGGGTCTCCTCACCGACCTCACCGGAGGAGGATGGATCATCAATCTGGAACGGCAGCGCTGCGGACTTGTTGAGTACCTCCAGGTCCGTGACGTTGACCTCGATCTCGCCGGAGGCCAGGTTCGGGTTGGCCGAGCCCTCCGGGCGGGGCTCCACGACGCCAGTGACCTTGACGCAGTACTCGGAACGCAGATCGTGGGCGCGCTCAGCTACCTCGGTCTCGCGGAAAACAACCTGGGCAACGCCGGAGCGGTCACGCAGGTCAATGAAGATAACACCACCGTGGTCGCGACGGCGTGCGACCCACCCCGTCAGGGTGACGGTCTCCCCCGCCAACTCCTTGCGCAGTTCGCCTGCCAAATGTGTACGCAGCACTCTCGTTCAATCCCTTCTCATCGTTGACGCTCACACCCACTCACGCCACGCGTAGACAGCACGCGCCGAGGGATGCAAGTACTTGAACGGCCCAAGTCTACCGCCCGCACCGGACTTGCTCAGCGCTAGGGTGAGCACCGCGCGCATGGCGGTGCACCCACTATCGAGCAGACACCACCACCAGCATGTGGCAAAATCTGGAGCATGACTTTTAAATCTGGCGCCAATTTTGATGGTAAGCGAGCAAGCTCCGGCGGTGGAGGCCGCGGCGGCATGATCGCTACCGGCGGCGGCATTGGTTCGCTCCTCCTCATCGGCCTCTATCTCCTTCTCGGCGGCGATCCCGGCGCCATCACCGGAAGCGATCCCCAGGCCGACCAGACCCAGGTCGGCCCCGAAGAAAGCGGGGAGGACGCGTTTGCGCACTGCCAAACCGCTGAAGACGGCAACAAGTATGACGATTGCCGCGTCATGTTTGCGGCCCAGTCCGTGGACAAGGTGTGGGCGCAGCAGCTACCAGACCAGGCTGGCATCGACTACGTCGAACCTGGCCGCGTCATTTTTAACAACACCACTATGTCGGGCTGTGGCCAGGCCTCCGGCGCCACGGGCCCGTTCTACTGCCCGGCGGATGAGTCGGCCTACTTCGACACCGCCTTCTTTGATCAGCTCCGCAACTTTGGCGGCGATAACGCCCCATTGGCACAAATGTATATCGTGGCCCACGAATTCGGCCACCACATCCAAAAGCTGGAAGGAACACTCAGCCTCTCGAACTACAACGAGCCCGGCGAGGATTCCAACGCGGTGAAGATTGAGCTGCAAGCCGATTGCTATGCCGGCCTGTGGGCGCACTACGCCGACAAGGGTGACGATGCCCTGCTCGAAACCATTACCGAGCAGCAGGTGACTGATGCCGTCAACACTGCACGCGCCGTGGGCGATGACAACATCCAGCGCCGCTCAGGGGGCGAAGTACGCCCCGATACGTGGACGCACGGCTCTTCCGAAGACCGTGCGCAGTCGTTCCTCGCCGGTTATAATTCCGGCAAAATGGAGCAGTGTGACACCTTAGGCCGTGGGGTTTACAAGTCTTAGGGTCTTAAAAAGCGCCCACCCCAAGGTCGCACCACCCCCAAATGTGCCCCATTAGCCCAGATTAGATTCACATACACCAAGTGTTTACCTGTCGTACACCTTAATGCTTTAAGGTAGTCAAGTTCCCGCCGGTTCGTGGTGGGTTCCGCTCTGTCTTTAAAAGCATAAAAGAACTGCGCGTGATGTCATTATCACCTGCACCGCGGTAGGTATGGCGCTGCCCGCGCCAACGCCGAATGCACCCCGCCCGCGGCCTGCTCACGCTGTCTCATCACGCAGCGTTCTCTTCATGAAAGGAACGACGTTTTGAGCACCGCCACGCCGACGATGCCTGATCTTGAGTCGATGAATGGTAAGAACAAGGACTGGATTTGGCACCTGTTCTTCGGCGCCATCACGGCTGTCACCCTGATCTTTTTCATCATTTGGGGCAACGGAGAAGTTGCTGAGGGAACCAACAAGGTAGTCCTTGTTACAGCAATTATCTTCGCTGTCTTTATGGCCTTCAACATTGGCGGCAATGACGTCGCCAACTCCTTCGGTACCTCCGTGGGCGCGGGAACCCTCTCCATGAAGCAGGCCCTCGCTGTCGCGGCGGTCTTTGAGGTATCCGGAGCCATCCTCGCCGGCGGCGAGGTGACTGATACGGTCCGCTCCGGAATCGTTGACCTCGATGCCATCGATGGCCTCGACCCGATGGAATTTGTCTACATCATGATGGCGTCACTCCTCGGCGCTGCCATCTGGCTTTTGGTAGCCACCCGCATGGGTTGGCCGGTTTCTACCACCCACTCCATCGTCGGCGGCATCGTCGGCGCCGCTCTAACCGTCGGCTTCATCACCGGCAAGGGCGGCATGGACATGGTGCAATGGGGCGGAATCGGCACCATCGCTTTCTCCTGGGTGCTTTCTCCGGTTCTCGGCGGTATTGCCGCATACCTCCTTTTCAAGTGGATCAAGTCTTCCATCTTGGTGTACAACGACGCCGCGGACGAACGCCTGCGTGACATCAAACTTCGCCGCGCCGAGCTGCGCAAGGAACACAAAACCCGCTTCGAGCGCATGAACGAGCTGCAGCAGATCTCCTATACAAATGCGATGGCTCGCGACGCCGCCCTTACCGCTGAAGAGGACTACGACCCAGAGGCTCTCGAGTCCGACTACTACCGCGATCTGCACAACCTCAACAAGGATCTCGAGGATGTCAATGCACACCGCGCGCTCGAGAACTGGGTTCCACTGCTCGCAGCTCTGGGTGCCGTGATTATCTCCGCGATGTTGCTCTTCAAGGGCCTGAAGCACACCGGCATCGATGTCACCGCCCTAGAAACTTTCCTAGTGATGGGCATGGTTGGAGCCATCGTCTGGATGGCCGTCTTCATCTTTGCCCGCTCCCTGAAGAAGAAGTCCCTGAAGCGCTCTACCTTCCTCCTCTTCTCGTGGATGCAGGTCTTCACCGCCTCCGCCTTTGCGTTCTCGCACGGTTCCAATGACATCGCCAACGCCATCGGCCCCTTCGCCGCAGTCTTCGATGTCTTGCAGACCAACCAGATCTCCGATGAAGTTTCCGTGCCGCTGCCGGTCATGGTAGCCATGGGCATCGCCTTGGTTTCCGGCCTTTGGTTCATCGGCCGCTTCGTCATCCAGACCGTGGGTTCTGGCCTCACTCAGATGCACCCCTCCTCCGGTTTCGCTGCCGAGCTGGCCGCTGCTGCCGTCGTCATGGCTGCTTCCCTCTTGGGCCTGCCGGTGTCCTCTACCCACATCCTCATCGGTGCCGTCCTTGGTGTCGGCATTGTGAACCACGCCGCCAACTGGAAGCTGATGAAGCCCATCGCTTTGGCATGGGTCATCACTCTTCCGGCGGCCGCCGCCATCGCTGCGGCGACGGTGTCTATCCTGCGCGTCGTCTTCTAAAGATCAACGCATCGCGCATACCGCATTCTCGCCGTGAGTTTCCCCAACCACCGGGGTTGCTCACGGCGAGATTTTTCTTATCGCTTGAGCCTTAAGCACAAATCCAAGAACCCGTACACTTAGGCGGCATGAGCGACAACTCCCTGGCCAGATTCTTTTCCGCTTTTAATGACATTGAGCAGTTCCTCCGCCAAGCTATCGGGGCAAAGAACTCTGATTCTTTCTGGTGGATTGTTGATCGCGCCCACGACAAACACCTTTTAAGCAAGCGCCAAGCAGAACAGCTGAAGGACTTTAGCAACCTTCGCAACGCCATCGCCCATGGCCGCTACTTCAGCGGTGAGCCCATCGCTACCCCACATCCTCACGTCATCAAGCAGCTCGAAAACCTGCAACGCCTGCTCACGGAGCCACCCACAGCGCAGGCTCTGCTCGCTAGCCGTGACGTGACCACTCTTGCCCCTGACACCCCGATCATGGAGGCCTTGAAGCTTATTGACACGACCGGCTATTCCCAGATCCCAATCTATGAGTCCGGGACTTACCAGGCGCTTCTCACCACCAACGTCATTGCCCGATGGGTTGCGGCAGATCTCGGTGACGACGGTGTGATTAACGCGGCGTCGATTAACACGGTCCTGGAATTCGCAGAACGGAAGGACCGCGCAGAGTTCCTGCCCCGCACCGCCAGCGCGCAAGAGGTCATCGACGCCCTCACCGACCCTGCGGCAGACGGCACCCACCCCGGCGCGGTCCTTCTCACCGAGCACGGCAAGCCTTCCCAACTTCCTGTATCCATTGCAACACCTGCCGACCTCGCAACATTGGTTGCTGCAGTCGAATGGGAATAACTCCCCTCCCTAACCTTGTTGACATGACATAGAAAGGAGGATGTCATGCAATTTGGAGTCTTTAGCATCGGCGATGTCACCCAGGACCCGACCACCGGCCGCACCCCCACTGAGGCCGAGCGCATCCGCGCTATCACGGAGATTGCCCTCAAAGCAGAAGAGGTGGACCTCGACGTCTTCGCCACCGGCGAGCACCACAACCCGCCCTTTGTGCCATCAGCACCCACCACCCACCTGGCATACATTGCGGCACAGACGAAGAACCTTCAACTCTCCACTGCCACCACGCTGATCACTACCAACGACCCTGTTCGCCTCGCGGAGGACTACGCATTCCTCCAGCACCTGGCAGATGGGCGCGTCGACCTCATGCTAGGCCGCGGCAACACCGGCCCGGTTTACCCGTGGTTTGGCAAGGACATCCGTGAGGGCATTCCCCTCGCAGTGGAGAACTACCACCTACTGCGCCGCCTCTGGCGCGAACCCGTCGTGTCCTGGCAAGGAAAGTTCCGCACCCCGCTGCAGGGTTTTACTTCCACGCCCGCGCCTCTCGATGGCATCCCACCCTTTGTCTGGCACGGCTCCATTCGCTCCCCACAGATTGCGGAACAGGCGGCTTTTTACGGCGATGGCTTCTTCCACAACAACATCTTCTGGAACAAGGAGCACACCGCGAAGATGGTGAACCTCTACCGCAATCGCTACGAGTCCTATGGCCACGGCCGCGCCGACCAGGCCATCGTGGGCCTCGGCGGGCATGTCTTCATCGCGCCCACGGAGCAGCAGGCAAAGGACTTCTTCCGCCCCTACTTCGACAATGCCCCGGTGTACGGTCATGGCCCCTCCTTGGAGGAGTTCACGGCACAGACCCCGCTCACCGTAGGCACCGTAGAGCAGGTGGTGGAGCGCACACTACAGTTCGCAGATTGGGTGGGTGATTACCAGCGCCAGCTCTTCCTCATCGACCACGCGGGCCTGCCTCAGGAGGTGGTGCTCGAGCAGATCGAAATCCTTGGTACCCAGGTGGTGCCCGAGCTGCGCCGCCGCTTTGAGGAACGCCGCCCAGATCATGTACCTTCTGACCCGCCCACCCATGCCACGCTCGGTGCTTATGCCCCGCACGCGCTAGTCAACCCTGGAGAGGAGAAGTAGTTGCGCTCTCTCGTACTCGTTACGGCTGGACTCTCATCACCCTCCTCGACGCGTGCGCTTGGCGACGCCCTCTCCGCCGCCACCACCGCCCGCGTTAGTGCCCGAGGTGAAGGCGTCGACGTGACCGTCGTTGAGCTGCGCGAGCTTGCCGGCGAATTGGCAGAAGCCATGACCAACTGGGTTTCACCCACACCCCGCCTCCATGCCGCGCAGACTGCCGTGACCAAGGCGGACGGTCTCATCGCCGTCAGCCCGGTATTCCAGGGCAGTTATTCGGGTTTGTTCAAGATGTTCTTCGACACTTTAGAGCCGCATTCTCTAGAGGGACTGCCCACGCTCATCGCTGCCACCGGGGGCTCGAGCCGGCACGCGCTTGTGCTCGACTATGCTCTGCGCCCGCTGCTTAACTACCTGCATGCCACAGTGGTCCCCACCGGGATCTTCCAGGCCACGGAAGACTTTGGCACTGCAGAAGGCGCGCGCAATGACAAACGCATAGAACGCGCCGCCGAGGAGCTAGCGGACCTCATGGTGCGCCCGCTCGACCGGGTCTCTGGACTTGCCGGGAGGCTCGGCGAAGCGGAGGAAGCGCCCCAGGGGGAGCTATCACAGGACGTCGATCCAGACCCTTCAGGATTCCGCGCGCTGCTTTCCCGCCACGACGGGCAGCCGAGCTAAGCGGTTGCGGAGGGCTCTCGGTACTATCGTAAGGCGACACTTATCTAACGCTCCCAAGGAGGTTTCACCCCCACATGACAATTAGCGTGACCGATATCTTCTCCATCGGAATCGGCCCCTCCTCCTCCCATACAGTCGGCCCCATGCGCGCGGCTAAGGCCTTCCTCGAGGCGCTTGATCAACACCCGGCCAAGGTCCACACCGTACTGCGCGGTTCCCTATCCGCTACCGGCCGCGGCCACGCCACGGATCGCGCCGTGATTCTGGGCCTCGCCGGATGGGATCCGCTGTCCGTGCCACTCGACGCAGAGCCACGCGCCGATGCCTTTATCCCCACCGAGGGCACCATTTCTGGCCCCGCAGGCGAAGTGCAATACAGCATCGAATTCAACAACGAACCGGTGCCGGAACACCCGAACTGCCTCATCTTTACGGCCTGGGGCAAGGACGGGAACGTCCTTGCCGATAGATCGGAGTATTTCTCCGTCGGCGGCGGCTTTATCCTGTCCCGCGAGGAATACGATGCCCAGCTCCAAACTGACACCGGTGTGCCAGCCGGTGTCGCCGCGGCCACCGCTGAAGACACCGTTCCTTATGAGTTCCAGTCCGGCGAACACCTGCTTCACCTGTGCGCGGCCAATGACAAAGCTATCTGGGAAATCGTCGCCGCCAACGAGGCCGTGTTGCACCGCGAAGAAGGCGGTCTCGACTACGTCTACCAGCACCTTGACTTGGTCTGGGATATCATGCGCGAGTGCGTGACCGAGGGCATTTCCTCCAAGGGAATCCTTCCCGGTGGCCTGCGCGTGAACCGCCGCGCGCCACGCATGTACCAACAGCTTCTGGCCAAGCAAAACGACGAGTCCTGTGGCTTGTCCGCGATGGAATGGGTCAACCTCTACGCGCTTGCCGTCAACGAACAGAATGCCGCCGGCGGCCGCGTCATCACCGCCCCCACTAACGGCGCGTGTGGCATCATCCCCGCGGTGCTGCACTACGCGCGTGACTTCCAGGCTGATTTCACCCGCTCCGATGCCCGCCGCTACCTGCTGACCGCAGGTGCCATTGGTATCATCATCAAGTCCAATGCCTCGATTTCCGGCGCCGAGGTGGGCTGCCAGGGCGAGGTTGGCTCAGCGTCCTCCATGGCAGCTGCTGGCATGGCAGAACTACTCGGAGCAACACCGGAACAGGTTGAAAATGCCGCCGAGATTGCCCTTGAGCACAACCTCGGCCTGACCTGTGACCCCGTCGGCGGCCTCGTGCAGATTCCCTGTATCGAGCGCAACGCCATCGGCGCCGTCAAGTCCATCAACGCCGCGCGCCTTGCGCTCATGGGTGAGGGAACGCACCACGTTACCCTCGATAACGCGGTGCGCACCATGGCCGAAACCGGACGGGACATGCTCTCCAAGTACAAGGAGACCTCGCTCGGTGGCCTGGCGAAGACGATGGGCTTCACCGTCTCCCAGGTGGAGTGCTAAACCACTGCGCTGAGCTGCTTGACGACGTCCCCCACCGGGACGTCGTGCTGCTCGTGCGCGCGCAGATCCTTCAGCGCCACGGTGCCAGACTCTAGCTCTTGGTCACCGAGGACGAGTGCGAAGCGGGCGTTGGCGCGATCAGCGCCCTTCATCGCTCCCTTGAGGCCGCGGTCACCGAAGGACATATCCGCGGAAATACCGGCTTTGCGGAGATCATTAATGATGCTGACCATCTTCTTCTTTGCCGCCGCGCCCAAAGCAACGCCATAAACGGCCACGCGTTCTTCGACGCCCTCGAGCTCCACGCCCTCGGCCTCCAGGGCCAAAACCGTGCGGTCCACGCCGAGGCCGTAGCCGATACCGGACAATTCCTGTCCGCCGAGCTGAGCCATGAGGCCGTCGTAGCGGCCGCCGCCGCCAATGCCGGACTGCGCGCCGAGTCCATCGTGGACGAATTCGAAACAGGTCTTCGTGTAGTAATCAAGACCGCGGACCATGCGCGGGTTGATGGTGTAGGGCACGCCCATGTCATCGAGCAAGCCAGTGACCGTCTCAAAGTGCTCGCGGCACTCGGCATTGAGGTGGTCGAGCATGAGGGGGGCGTCGACAAGCTGCTCCTGGACCTCCGGGCGCTTGTCATCGAGCACGCGCAGCGGGTTCAGCTCCGCGCGGGCCCTGGTTTCCTCGTCGAGGTCCAGCTTGAACAGGAATTCCTGCAGCTTTTCACGGTAGGCTGGGCGGCAGTCGTGGTCCCCCAGGCTGGTCAGCTCCAGACGGAACTGGCTAAGCCCCAGGCTGCGGTAGGAGCGGTCCGCTAGCGCGATGATTTCCGCGTCCAGCGCCGGATCATCGACACCAATGGCCTCGACGCCGACCTGCTGCAGCTGGCGGTAGCGGCCAGCCTGCGGGCGTTCGTAGCGGAAGAAGGGACCAAAGTAATTGAGCTTGACCGGCAACTGACCGCGGTCGAGGTTGTGCTCAATAACTGCGCGCATAACACCCGCGGTACCTTCGGGGCGCAGAGTCACGGAGCGGTCGCCGCGATCGGCGAAGGTGTACATCTCCTTCGACACGACGTCCGTGGACTCCCCCACGCCACGGGCGAACAGCGACGTGTCCTCAAAGACGGGGAGTTCGATGTGTTGGAAGCCGGACAGATGTGCCTGATGCACGAAGGTCTCACGAACCTTGGCAAAGATGGCCGATTGCGGCGGAACGTAGTCCGGCACACCCTTGGGCGCGGACAGGGCTTTGAACTGCTTCTTATCACTCACGCCCTTTAGAGTACATCCCCCGCCGCACGGAGAAACGGATTAGTCGCGCGTTCGCGGCGCATCGTCGATGTTGGGCCGTGGCCCGGCAAGATAGCAAGGGAATCATCAAGGCCCCACACCGGACCGCGCAATGAGCGCTGCATCGCCGCGGGATCGGAATGCGGAAGGTCTGTACGGCCGATCGAGCCCTTGAATAATACGTCACCGGTCAGCGCAAAATCCTCGGCCACGAGCATGACGCACCCCGGTGAATGCCCCGGCGCATGGAGTAATTCAAACTCCAGGCCGACGAGGCTCAGCGTCTCACCACCCAGCAGATCACGCCGGTCCGCCACCTGCTTCATGGAAGCGGCGGCGAAAAGCATCTGCGATTCGGGAGATACTCCGGAGCCATCCACCAACATGAACGCGTCAGCCGGGTGGATGTAGACCGGCAGGTCAAACTCAGCGGCATCACGCGTGTGGTCAATGTGACCGTGGGTGAGCACGACGGCCTCAAATTCCAGGGATTTCTCACGCGCGAGCTGCTCAAGGCGCTCGCGCGTGTGCATCCCTGGGTCCACGATGAACGCCCGCGAGCCGTTAGCCACAACATAGGTGTTGGTTTTATAAGGCCCTGCGGCGAAACCGTAGATATCGGGTGTGTTCATTACTTGAGGGCGGCCAGTGCTGCGTCGTAGTCCGGTTCAGTCGTAACCTCGGGAACCAGCTCGGTGTAGGTCACCTTGTGGTTCTCGTCGGTGACGATGACCGCGCGGGCAAACAGGCCCTTGAGCGGGGAGCCTTCCAGGACAAGGCCCAGCTTGTCGGCGAAATCGGAGCGGAAATCAGAAGCGCTGACGACGTTGTCGATACCTTCAGCAGCGCAGAAACGCTCCTGTGCGAACGGCAGGTCACGGGAGACGGACAGGACAACGGTGTTCTCCAGACCAGCCGCCTCTTGATTGAACTTGCGCAGCTGCGCTGCACACACGCCGGTATCCACGGACGGGAAGCAGGACACTACCAGGCGCTTACCAGCGAAGTCCGCATTGGTTAGCTCAGACAAGTCGGTGCCGACGAGGGTGAAGTCCGGCAAGGCGTCACCGACCTTCGGCAGCTCAGCATTGGTTTCGACGGGTTCATTCTGAAAATTCGTAGTAGCCATGGCACCCAAGCGTACTGACGTGCGGGGCGGCGCGCCACGGTGAACTAGCGTGCGGTTAGGATAGGTGGGTCAAAGTTTTTAAACCACCACTGTGGAGGAAACATAGGTGTCTACTAACAGCCAGCGCTTGGATGATGCGCTCAACCAGCTCGATCGCGAGCTGAAATCCCGCGACCGTAAACAGAAGAGCCGTCCGCTCGGCGTCGTTTTGATGGCCGCCGTCGTTATTGTTGCCCTCGTCGGCGGTATCTGGTTCTTGGCCACGCGCTCGCCGGAGGAAGAAGAGATTCAGGCCAAGGAAACCTCCGCCGCCGATACGCCCACTGAAGCCCCTACCGCCGAAGCATTGAGCGGCAAGCGTGCTAAGCCGCTCGGTGAGACCGTCACCTGCGAGTACAACGAGACTGGCGACGCTTCCCGCGATGTCCCTACTCCGCAAGGAAAGAACATTCCTGCCAAGGGTGAGGTGACCGTCAATTTCGCCACCAAGCAAGGCGATATTGAGATGACTCTCGATCGCTCGCTTGCTCCGTGTACCGTCAACGCAATCACGGACATGATTTCCGCGAAGTACTACGACGACACCGTGTGCCACCGCATGACGGAGGGCACCCTCTCCGTCCTGCAGTGCGGTGATCCGACCGGCAAGGGTTCTGGTGGACCGGGCTTCCAGTTTGCCAATGAGTACCCGACCGATGAGGCTGACGACGCCGCTAAGGCACAGCCTGCTCTGTACCCGAAGGGTTCCATCGCCATGGCTAATGCCGGCGAAGACACCAATGGTTCCCAGTTCTTCATTAACTATAAGGACTCGCAGCTTCCGCCCTCCTACACCTATTTTGGCGACCTGACGGAGAAGGGACAGAAGACCATCGACGCCATTGCCGCCAAGGGCGTCAAGGATGGACAGTCCGACGGCGCTCCTGCTGAAGAAGTTCGCATCACCAAGGCAACCGTCGAGAGCTAAGTTTTACCCCCTTTACGGTGACCGGCCCCGCTCGCATTCAGCGAGCGGGGCCTTTCCCATTCCAACCGCCCCTCCCCACCTGGATTAAGAATTTCTTAGCCTTGAGCTGTTCATTTGGCAAACTATTACCCACGTCCACAACCTGCACCGGACCAAACCCCAGCTCACATACGACGGACAGCAGCCACACAGATTCATCAGCTGATCGCTAGATCCCTTGCAAAACCCGCAATAGCTCAGTAGCATCTGTGAGGTCTTTGAAATTCCCGAGATGTATAAGGAACGAGAATGAAGCTCTTCTCCCGTAAGGCCCTTGTTGCTGCTGCTACCGCCGCTACCGTTTCCCTGTCCGGCGTGACCGTTGCTAACGCTGAGACCACCACCCCGGAGGCCACCACCCCGGCAGCTCCGTCCACCACCACCCCGGCAGCTCCGTCCACCACCAAGCCGGCCGACGAGACCACCACGACCCCGAGCAAGACCGACGAGGACTCTTCTTCTTCCTCCTCCGATGACTCCAAGGGTTCCTCCATCTCCGACATGGACCCGAAGGAAATCCGCGACTGGATCGCCGTCTTCACCGCCATCATCGGCGCTCTGGGCACCGCATTCGCTTTCTACAACAAGAACCTCGCACCTAACGCTAAGTAAGTCGGACGTTCTCCGTTCACCTTCAATTCAGTTTAGGACACACCACCATGAAGTTCTTCTCCCGTAAGTCCATCGTTGCCGCTACTACAGCCGCAACCATCGCTTTCTCCGGCACCGCAGTTGCTTCTGCAGCTCCGGTTGAGGATGACAGCTCATCCAAGGCTTTCTTCGCTCTCTCTTCTGACGATGAGGGCAACGTCAGCCCGAAGGAGATCCGCGAGTGGATCAAGGTCTTTACCTCCATCATCGATGCGATGGATGACGCAATGCGTCTCGGCGACCAGCTCGCTGGCAAGTAAGCCGCGAACTCGCCACTCTCCTCTTGTGCACTGTGCACAAGAGGAGATTTTTCGTTTTCCGGTACACCAAGCTCGTTCGAAGGCTCTTCAAAGGGGCTAAGCCTCTCCAAGGGGCTAAGACCTAATTGCCATCCCTTTGTGAATCTTCCTCAACTTCCTGAATACGCTCGGCGCCGAGCACATCTTTGAACACGGAGGCGTCAACAAGCTGGCCTCGTCGGATGACGGAAATCTGGCCGGTTGGTTCCAAGATCATTAGCTGCACGTCGGTGCGCCGACCAAGGCCCGCCTTACGCACAGCGGAATTGATATCCCTTTCGGTGATGTGCGCAAAGCTCATATTGTCTTCCTGCAGCTGCCCCTTATAGACCAGCAATACCGGCTTGCGGTCAATAAACCGTGACCACGTCACCAATTGGCGGAATGTGCCGAAGGCGGCCTCCAAAAGCATGAGGGTAAACAGGCCAATGATGCCGGCGGCAAGCGTCGGTGGGTTGCCCACAATAACGCGGCCCGAGACCGCACCGAACATAATGATAATGACGGCATCGGAGGCGGTGATGGACGTCAAAACGCGGCTGCCAAAGAGCTTGACCAAGACCATAAAGGCCAAATAAATACCCAGCGTCGCGAGCATCACCAGTGGGATTCGGTGAGGCTCGATACCTAGCTGGTACATTGCCTCGCGTCCAAACAGCCTCAGTGTATCCACAGCTTTCCACCATACCTTCCACATGAGAAAAGCCCGCACGATAGTGCGGGCTTGTGCATCAGTACAGACTAGATGTTGAACTGCTTGCGCAGCTGCTCAATCAGCTGCTGCACCGGTGCTGGGAGCGCAGCAACCGGCATGTTGATGGCACCAATCACAGCGGCAATGGCGGCAGCGATAGCGGCGGTGATACCCACACCCAAGCCGATGGAGGAAGCTGCATCCTTGGCGGAACCAGTATCCTTCGGGTCCTTCGCGTCGTCGTCACCGTCGAGGGAAATCGGAAGGGCGGCTTCAGTGCCAGCATCGGTAGTAATGAGCAGCTTCTGCTCGCCCTTTAGGCCCTCCGGGATGGTGAGCTTGACGGTTGCGCGGCCACGCTCGCCGAACTGCTCGTCACCGGGCTGTGCTGCGTTGTCAATGTCTGCCTCGGCCTTAGCGTCACCCAGAGCAACGGTGACCTTCTTAGCCTGTGGCTCTTCTGCGTTGGAGTAGTTCAGGGAGGAAAGGTCGACTGTGATCTCCTCCCCCGGCTTCAGGTCACCAGACACGTGGGCACCAATCTGGCCCTGGCCGGTGCGGACCTTGGACTCGCCGGAAGCGATGTAGTCAATCATCGCCTGGGTGTCCATGTAGCCAACGTCATTGCGGTTCTTGATGGAACCGGGCTCAAAGAAGCCATCGCCGCCGGCCTCCGTCTCGCTGGAGGCAAGGAAGGAGGACAGAGCAATGCTGTAGTTCTTCTCCGGGTCAATCGGTTCACCGTTAATGGTGACAGACTTAACGCGCTTGCCCTGCTCAGCCTTCTGGTCGTAGACAACGGTGACGTTGTTGGACAGGCCCAGAGCCAGGCGCGGGCGGGACTGGCCAGGCTTCCACTGGTTCTCCAACGCGGTAATGAAGTCTGCGCCGCTAACCTCCGCGGTGATCACGTAATTACCGAATGGCTGAACGGCAAAGATGTCCTGGTAGGAAACATCACCTTGCTTGAGGTCGGCGCGCACACCGCCTGCGTTCATAACACCGATTTCGATGTCCTTGTCCGTCTGCTTAGATAGAGCAAAGCGCTGGCCATCGGCAATAAAGTTGTTGAGGGTCGACTCCACACCGCGGTTGGTACCGGTGTCCTTGCCCTCATCAGAACCGCGGTACATGGCCTTCTCGGTGGTACCAGCAGTCTTGGCACCCTCAATCTCCGCTACCTTCTTTGCTTCCTCGACGATCTTAGCCACCTCGGGGTCGTCTTCGAGGCCCTGCAGCTGGGCGAAGACCTCTGCGTTGGCCACGTCGTACTGCTTGAGATCAATCTTGGTGATTTTCTTCTCGGCTTTGTCGAAGGTGATGTCGGCGTCGTTAAGCACCTTGCCGTACTCGTAGCCCTGTGCCCAGTACAGCGGCATTGCCCCCTCACGAGCAACCTCGCCCTGGGTCTTAACGTGAGTATCACCGCCAAAGAGGATATCCACATCCTTGCTGAAGCCCTCCGCGTACTGCTGAGCGTCCTCGTGCATGAGCGCCACAACGACGTCAGCCTTGCCGGATTCCTTCAGTCGGCTGGCTTCCTTATTGGTGGCCTCGACCGGGTCGGAGAACTCGACGCCCGGGATGGACGCAGCGGACACCTTGTACTTGGTGTTCTCGGTGACGGTACCAACGAAGCCCACCTTCACGCCGTCTACCTCCTTGACGAAGGAAGCATCGAGCAGGGGCTTGCCATCTTTGGTGACGTTGGCGCCCAGGATCGGGAAGTTGGACTGGTCCTTGATACGGCCCATCAGGTCATCGGTGCCCTTGTCGAACTCGTGGTTGCCCACGGCCGTGACATCGAGATTCATAGCATTGAGGGCCTCGTTGGTGTACTTGTCCTCAGAAATCGCAGACACAAAAGCGGAACCACCAACGTTATCACCGGAGGAGGTCAAGGCGTACTCCTGGTCCTTGTTGACGGCCTTGATGAGCGCAGCCATGCGAGCAGCGCCCATCTCGGAGTAACCAACCAGTTCCTCGGATTCCTTGTCAAAGTTTTCGGCCAGCTCAAGGTGGCCGTGGAAGTCGGTGAAGTTGGTGACGGAAATGGTCACCTGGTCGGCCTCAGCGGCGAAGGCAGGCGCGCCGGAGACGGCAACGGCGGTGACGGTGGTGGCGGCCAGAAGCTGGCCAAAGCGACGGAAGTTCACGTGGATCTCCTGGGTATGAGAGAAATCTTGTCCACGTGTTTATAACGCATCCATCACGATTGCGCAGCGCTTGCTGACGCCACGACCAGCGCGTTCACCAAACATCTCCCCTAGTTTCACCCAGGCGCAACCTCCCGTTCAGCCACACACCCCCGGTTGAGGGGTGATGCCTTAAGCTGTGACGCGATAGACGTCGAAGACGCCCTCGGTATTACGCAGGGTTGTCATCAACTGCCCCAGCTGCTTGGTGTCAGAGACCGAGAAGGTGAAGCGCACTGTCGCAATGTGGTCATCGCCGCGATTGGAGGTCATCGACAATACGTTGAGGCTCTGATCGCTAAAGATCCGGGTGAGCTCAAAGAGCAGACCTTGACGGTCAATGGCCTCTAATTGCAGCGTCGCGGAGAAGGCACCGGAAGACTTCGGCCCGCCAGCCCACTCCACCTGCATCATGCGCTCGGGTTCGGACTTGAGCTTTTCAGCATTGGTGCAGTCAGCTCGGTGCACGGACACGCCACCGCCGCGGGTCACGAAGCCAAAGATGGCGTCACCAGGCACAGGCTGGCAGCACTTCGCCAGCTTGGCCATGACGTCCGGGCTGCCCTCCACCAAAATTCCGGTGCCGGATGCGGAATCCTTCGTGTGCTGAGCGCGGGAATTCTCCAGCTCGCTGAGCGGGGTACGAGAAGCCAAGGCATCGACTGCATCGTCCCTATCTCCGAAGAGCGCCATGAGCTGGTTGGCAACGTGCTGAGCTGAGACATGGCCGGCGCCGATGGCGGTATAGAGCGCATCCACATCCGGGTAGTGCAGCTGCTCGGCTACCTGCTTCATCGAGCTAGCGGTGAACAGCCGGTGCATGGGCAAACCGCCACGCTGAACCTCGGCGGCCAAGGCATCCCGCCCGGCTTCGAGGTGCTCCTCGCGGCGTTCCTTGGCAAACCATTGCCGCACCTTCGTCTTAGCCCGTGGCGAGACCAAGAACTCCTGCCAATCCCGCGAGGGACCCGCATTCGGATCCTTGGAGGTGAAAATCTCAACTTTATCGCCGGATTTCAGCTCCGATTCCAATGCCACGAGCTTGCCGTTGACCTTGGCACCAATGCACCTATGGCCTACCTCCGTATGCACCGCATAGGCGAAATCCACGGGGGTGGAACCAGCGGGCAAATTGATCACGTCACCCTTCGGGGTAAACGCAAAGATTTGCTTGGCGGTCAGGTCATAACGCAGAGAGTCCAGGAACTCGTTGGGATCGGCGGCTTCCTTCTGCCAATCCAACAGCTGGCGCATCCACGCCATCTGATCCACTTCTTCTTGGTGGCCGGAATTCCTGCCCTTGGTCTCCTTGTAGCGCCAGTGTGCCGCAACGCCAAACTCGGCGTTGTAATGCATCTCGTGCGTGCGCACCTGCACCTCAAGTGTGGAGCCGCCGTCCGCGATAACGGTGGTATGCAGCGACTGGTAGACGCCGAAGCGAGGCGAGGAGATGTAATCCTTGAAGCGCCCCGGAAGAGCCTGGTACAACGAGTGCACCACGCCGATGGCGGCGTAACAGGAGTTGATGTCGTCGACGAGGATGCGGATTCCGACGAGATCAAAGATCTCCGCAAAGTCACGCCCACGAACGATCATCTTCTGATAAATCGACCAGTAGTGTTTCGGGCGCCCCATTACCTCGGCTTGAATGCCGTTTGCCTTGAGGGCTTGGCTTACTTGGGCCTTGATTTCCTTAAGCGCTTTATCGCGTGAGGGAGCGCGATCTGCCACCATGCGCACGATCTCGTCGTACTTCTTGGGATACAGAATCGCGAAAGCAAGATCTTCGAGTTCCCACTTAACGCTTGCCATGCCCAGGCGGTGAGCAAGCGGCGCAATGACGTCAAGGGTTTGCCGTGCCTTCTTCGCCTGCTTCTCCGGCGGGAGGAAGCGCATGGTTCGCATGTTGTGCAGGCGATCGCACACCTTAATGACGAGCACGCGCGGGTCCGTAGCCATAGCCACGATCATCTTCCGAATCGTCTCGGCTTCGGCGGCGGCGCCGAGGGCGACCTTGTCGAGCTTCGTTACGCCATCGACCAACCGGGCCACCTCGGGACCGAAATCACGGGTGAGGTCCTCCAGCGAATAGTCAGTATCTTCCACTGTATCGTGCAGCAAGGCCGCCGCAACGGTCGTGGTGTCCATGCCGATCTCCGCCGCGATGGTTGCCACCGCAAGCGGATGCGTGATGTAAGGCTCGCCGGACTTGCGAAATACGCCTTCGTGCAGCCGCTCCGCCGTCGCATAGGCCTTGTTGAGAAGCTCCGCGTCTGCCTTCGGGTGAAACTCCCGGTGGATAGACATCAACGGGTCCAGCGCGGGATTGATCTTTACGCGTCCGCCCGTCAGCGAGCGCGCCAAGCGGGCGGACATGCCGCGCACACTGCCCGGCCGCCACGCAGTCTTGTCCTGCTTTTCAGTCGTCATGTCTGCCTCCGCGAAGTAGCTTAGGCATACAACCTTAGTCCTTTGCTCCCATCTGATTGAGCACAATCAATGGGGAACCTTGCAGTCGCTCACGTCCTTGGAGCCCATTGACCTCCAGAACCACGACATTGCCCGCTACTTCCGCGCCCGCTGATTCCAGCAGCAATGCGGCTCCGTGGAGGGTACCGCCGGTGGCGAGGACGTCGTCGACAAGCACGATGCGCTTGCCCTTAATGTCAATACCACTGTTTGGGATCTCCAGCGCTGCCGTGCCGTACTCCAGCTCATATTCCTGGGTCAACACGGGTGGCGGAAGCTTGCCCTTCTTGCGGATGGCGAGGATTCCCACCCCCAACTTGTACGCCACGGCGGAACCAAGAAGGAACCCGCGCGCATCGAGGCCACCGACCAAATCGGCACCGAGCTCCTTGCAGGCCTCAGCCAAGCCATCGACCACGGCGGCGAAGGACTCCGCATCTGCCAATACCGGGGTCAGGTCCTCAAACAGGATTCCCTCCTCCGGGAAGTCTTGGACAAGGCGGACCTTATCCTTCAAGGCTTGTGCTGCTGCGACGTAAATCTCGCTCACGACTCTTCCTTAGTTTCGGCTGCTGTTTGTGGGGTATAGCTCCAACGGTCGAGGTTCCACCCGATACCCGCAGGGCCAGTGTAGGGCACCACGCCTGTCACAGCGCGGTCAGTGATAAAGGTCCGGGGCTGCGCGGAGATGGGAATAGACGGTAATTCCTCCCACAAATCCTGTTCCAACGTGCGCAATGCCGACGCATTCTTCACGCTGGAGGCGGGAGCGGAATGCTCACGCATCGGATCTACTGCCCCAAGGTAGACGTCGATCTCCGGCTGGCCTGTCGCGGGATCCGCGGACAATTGTTCGCGGGAAACACGGTCTCCGGAGCGGTCTTCCACGGTGATTCCTGCGGGCTCGCAGGCCGCGCGCAACTGCTCAACCATTGCCTTATAGCGAGGGTTGGGAGCGAGGTAGCCTACACCGATGGTGTAACCGGACAGACCCGACGCAGCTGCGTTGTCGACGGGGACTGTTGTTAGCGAGGCCATCTGGGCCGCAACTGGATCATCGTTGCGCACCGTGCGCACGGTGACGGCAGGAACATCCACGCCTGATTCCTTGGAGGAGGCCTGCGCCAAGCGCTGCGTATCCACGCACGCGGCGAAGGCGGCGCGTGCCCACGGCTGGGCAAAAATCCCAGCCTCCGAGAAGACCAGAGTGTCAGTCAGGCTACCCGCTACGGACTTGACGTCCACCGGCTTCCCCTCGGCATTGCGGTCCAACCACGAGGGTGAAGCCGTGGGTGACTCTGCAACGCGAAGCTCGTCTGAGGCTACAAACGCTGCCGCATCCGCGCTGCTGGGCAACATGACTACTTCACGCACGGCAGGCTTGTCGCCGTAGTAGTTGTCATTCGGCGTCAGAACGATTGAGCCATCATCCTCGACGCGGTCAATCTGATATGGCCCGAAAGAAACCTGCATGTCCGGGTCAAAACGCCCCGGTTCCGTCGAAAAGCCATCGCGCCAAGCCTCCGCCACTGGTTGCAAGGTTGCCATGTCCTGAGCATGAAGCGCCGCGTTAAGCTCTTCGACGCTCATCCCCGCCCGCTTAGCCATCACGTGCGCTGGGAGAACCGTGCCGGGGCCAAACAAGTAGCGCCACCGCGACCCCGCATCGGGCGTAAACCACACGGTGAATTTCTTGCTACGGGGCGCGCATTCCACTTCGCTGACCTCTTCCATCAGCGGAAGGTGGGAGCCAAAGGTCTCACTCAGCTGGCCAGCGGTGTAGGCCAAGAGGTAATCGTCACAGGTCACTGCCTCGCCGTCGGCGAAGCGAGCCTGCTCCGTCAGCGTGAAGTCCACGTGTGCCCCGGTCTCATCGCCGTCGGGAGCAAAATACTCCGCGTGGGCAAGATCTGAGTTGGGCACCATCTGCCCGGCTGGGCCCGGTACGTACAGCGCAGGATAGACGCGGCTTGCTAGCTGGGCAGCCCCGACGGCATCGCCCCACGCGGAGGCTGCGTTACTAGTAGCAAGGGGGGAATCGCTCAGCACCGCGAAACGTGGTGCGGACGAGTCCTCCCCCGCACTCTCCTCATTAGAGCCGCACGCTGTCACGGTGAGGGCTAGGGCCAGCAGTGCCGCGACTGGAGATGTACGCACGGCTTAACGCCCGGGGCGCCAGGACGCCCCACCGGACTCGTCAGTAGGTGGCTCGGGCTCAGAATGCGAAGCCGCGGATGGGGAAACGACGGTGCGCGTAGCCTTCGTTTCCGCATCGCCTTCGCCTGCCTCCGTAGGCTCGCCCTCCGCACGGTAGGCGGCAACCACGGCGTTGTGCTTCTTCACGCTCTTTCGCTGGTTCGACAAAGTCACCAGAAGCGTCGTAGCGAGGAAGATTGAGGAGAATACGCCCTCGATAACGCCAATGAACTGCACAAGAGCAAGATCTCGCAGTGTGCCGATACCCATCAGCCATACAGCGACAACGAACAGAGCGATGATCGGCAGGGCTGAGATAATAGACGTGGAGATCGAACGCATCACCGTCTGGTTAATGGCCAAGTTGGTGAGCTCCCCATAGGTCTTCTTGCGCTGGCCTTCCAATCCCGTCGTATTCTCGTCCACCTTGTCAAAGACAATGACGGAGTCGTAGAGGGAGAAGGTCAGCACCGTCAGCAGACCAATGATGACTGCCGGGGACACCTCGATGCCAAAGAGCGCATAGATACCGGCAATGAACACACCGTCAAAAATGAGGGCAAGAATTGCCGCAAAGGCCATGTCCCGCTGCAGGCGGACCGCCACGTAAATGGTGGCCAGCACGAGGAATACGGCCATCGCGATGACCATGCGCTTGGTAATCGACGAGCCCCATGATTCCGACACCGTCGAAGAACCAATCGCATCCGGGCTCGGCTTACCGTTGTCATCCTTGACCTGATACTTCTCAAAGATGGCTTGGCGGGCCTGGTTAACCTCATCCTGGCTCAGACGCTCGGAGGTGATTTCCAGCGTCTCCGAGGAACCCGCGCCCACGATCTGCACCAGCTCTGGGGTAACACCGGTGGCCTCTGTAAAGGTTTCCTCTACCTGTTCGGTGGACAGATCCCCAGCTGGCATGTTGAGCTTCGTGCCTCCCTCAAAGTCCAGAGACAGATTGAAGCCACGAAGTGCAATAGCCAAGATGGAGGCGATGAGCAGCACACCGGCGATGGTGTACCAGGTCTTGGCCCGACCAACGAAGTCAAATCCACTGCCGTCTACGTAAAGACGGTCAAAGCGGGAAATCTTGCGGTTAGTAGTTTCGACAGCCATGATTATTTCTCCTCATCCGTGGCAGTAGCGACGGGTTTCTTGGCCGGTTTGGCATAAAAGCCGCGTTCGCGGCGCTCCTCCACGAGGTTGTAGATGCCGCCGAGGCCGTTCATCGACGGTTTGGCAAAAGCTGGGCGGCTGCCAAGGAGCTGCATCAGCGGCGCCATGATCAGGAAGGAAACGATGAGGTCGAAGATGGTGGTCAAGCCCATGGTGAAGGCAAAGCCCTTGACGGCGCCAATAGAGAGGAAGTACACCACGACGGAGCCGATAAGCGTCACGGCCTTACCCGTGACAATCGTTGCCCGCGAGCGCTCCCAACCCGTGCGGGTGGCAGACCGGAATGTGCGCCCGCCCAGGATCTCATCCTTCATACGTTCGTAGTAGACAACGAAGGAGTCGGCCGTGGCACCAATACCAATGATCAAGCCCGCCATGCCAGAAAGATCAAGCGAGTAGCCGATCCACCGACCCAGCAGGACCAGGGCACCGTACAGCATGACGCAGGTGGTGACGAGCACCAGCAGCGCCACCGAAGACAGAGCGCGGAAATAGTAGATGGAGTACAGCGAAACCAGAATCAGGCCGACGATGCCGGCGATGAGTGCTGCCTCAAGGGCGGCCTTGCCCAGTGACGGCGGCACGGTCTCCACCGTTCCGCCCGGCTCGCCATTGGAGCCGGTAAAGGACAGCGGCAGTGCACCATAACGCAGGTTATTTGCCAGGTTCTGTGCTTCCTCCTGAGAGAAATCACCAGTGATGGAGGTAGCGGCACCAACCGGGGTCGCGCCCTGGATTACCGGAGCAGAAATCACGCCGGAGTCGAGGGTGATGGCCACCTGCTTTTGCAGGTACTCCTGGGTCAAGGTGGACCACGTCTGCGAGCCATTGGGGCCATCGCCGGTCTTGAAGGCGAAGCTGATCTCCATCTGGCCGGTCTGGGAATTCAGGCCGCCCTGAATCGGAGAGTTGCTATCAATCTCGTTACCAGTCAGACGGGTTCCGTTCGGATCCTCAATACCGTCCAGAAGCGGAGCTGGCTTGAGCAGGTAGGGCTGCTTATTAGAGTAGTCGCAAGCCACCAACGGCTTTGCCGGGTCATCGGTTCCGGCCAATGGGTCGGATTCCGCGTCACACGTCATCAAGCCCAGTGCTGCCGTTTGTTGGGTGGGATCCTCAGACTGACGGTCCTTAAGCAGAACCTCAGTAACCTTATCGCGGCGCTCAGATTCCTCAAGAGAGTTCGCCGGGGCCGGAAGCGGCTTCTCGCTCACAGTAGGAGCCGGAGACTTCTTATCGTCCTTCTTCTCCCCGCCTTGGGCGGCTGCATCTGCGTTCTGGTTGAGCGCATCGTGGATGGAGGCCAGCGCCTTATTGGCCTGCTCTGGCGTCACGACTCCGTACTTGACCCAGCGGTTAGCCGTATCAGTCATGGACTTCTCAAGCTTGTCCATATCCGGCATGGGCTGCTCGCCCACCGGGCGGAACAGCAGCTGAGAAGTTTGGCCCACTGCCTGCGCCTGGGAAGCATCTTCGCCCGGAACAGTAATCACCAAGCTAGAGCCGCTGATGACGACCTCAGAGCCGGAAACACCCATGCCGTTCACACGCTGCTCGAGGATGGTGCGCGCCTGCTGCAGCTGCTCCTGGGTTGGGTCCTCACCCTGCGGAACCAGGGTTACGCGAGTACCACCCTGTAGATCAATGCCGAGCTTTGGGGTAGGCGACTTATCACCGGTCAGAAATATCAGTGCGTAAATCACGATGACAATGAGCGCAAACAGCGCTATCGCGCGCTTAGGCCATTGCCGTTGACGGCTGCTAACGCCACCACGTTTCGAAGCGGACACAAAGTTCTCCTGTGTTGTGTGGAACAGGGCTAAAAATCATAGGTCATGGTAGCCATCTCCACGACGCGATTGAGCGCCATGATGCCACCATGACTAGAGCACAGTCCACCATCGTACGTCATGGACCGCGGTTTTCCTTAACAGGCTTAAGGTGAGGCGCCCGCAGTGTGACGAGCGCAACTCGAATTAGAGCTTCGGGAAGCGTTCGTCGTTGTCGCCCTCCGCCTCAGCCGGCGCATCGTTGACCGTGCCAGCCTGTTCAGCAGTTCGCACGATAGCCATCGTGTCGAAGGTAATCACGGTGCCGCCTTTAACGCGCAAATCAACCTGCTGCTTACCGGCTTCCACCACGGTGCCGTGCAGGCCGCCGGCGGTAATCACCTCTTGGCCAGGCTTCAAGGAGGATTGCAATTCTTGCATCTGCGCTTGGCGTTTGCGCTGAGCGCGCATTGACATAAAGCTCGGCAAGATAACGAGAATTGCGAGTACGAGGAGTAGAAGAATCTGGGTTCCGTTCATAAGTGGTCAGTGTGCCAGACCTCCCCGTCTCTGGGCCAATTAGAAGAGGGTCCCGCCCACCGTTCCCTCGGGCGCCTCAAGGCCTAGGTGGTGCCATGCCGCCGCAGTCGCGACACGGCCTCTGCCCGTTCGCGAGATCATCCCCGCGCGCACGAGGTACGGCTCGCACACCTCCTCCACTGTCGACGGCTCCTCGCCCACCGCGATGGCCAGAGTATTGACTCCCACGGGGCCACCACCGTGCCCTTTAATGAGAGCCTCGAGTACCGCACGGTCAAGGCGGTCCAGCCCACGTTCGTCCACATCAAAAACCCGCAGCGCTGCTTGTGCTGCGCCAACATTGATGTGACCATCCCCATTGACCTCGGCGTAGTCACGGACGCGGCGCAGGAGGCGGTTGGCAATACGCGGAGTTCCGCGCGACCGAGATCCAATCTCCACCGCAGCATCTTGGTCAATGTCAACCTCCAAGATTCGCGCTGCGCGGGTGATGACCTGGGTGAGGTCCTCGGTATCGTAGTACTCCATTTGCGCGGTGAAGCCGAAGCGATCACGCAACGGCCCGGTCAGCATTCCGGCGCGAGTAGTCGCCCCCACCAGGGTAAAAGGCGGAATTTCCAACGGGATAGAGGTAGCCCCTGGGCCCTTGCCCACGATGACGTCAATACGGAAATCCTCCATCGCCATGTAGAGCATTTCTTCAGCCGGGCGGGCGATGCGGTGAATCTCGTCGATGAAGAGCACATCGCCCTCCATCAAATTCGACAACATCGCTGCCAGGTCACCTGCTCGCTCCAGAGCAGGCCCCGAGGTCATACGAAGCGAGCTTCCCAGCTCTTGGGCGATGATCATCGCCATCGTCGTCTTGCCCAGTCCGGGAGGGCCGGATAGCAACACGTGATCTGGCGTTACGCCGCGATTTTTCGCTCCATTAAGCACAAGGGATAGCTGCTCGCGCACCTTAGGCTGGCCAATGAACTCGCCGAGCGACTTCGGACGCAACGAGCGCTCAATATCGTGCTCGCCCTGTTGCTCGGTGGCATCCATATCCTGGTTGCGCTGGAGTGGAGAGTTAAGCTCCACCCCGTCCGGCAGTGAGAATTCTGTGCGTTCTACGTCTGACATGTCACCCACTCTCCCCTATTTCTTGGACCCCAGCTTGCTGAGTGCTGCGCGCAGCACCACTGGTGTCGCCGCCTCAGGTTTTTCAGCCACAACTGATTCCACCACGGGGCGGGCCATTTTGTCCGTAAAGCCCAACCCGACGAGCGCCTCAACAACATCCTCAACAACCGGTCCGGACGCGGTCTGCGCAGCAACCGAAGAATCGCCGCCATCCACAGAAGCAAAAGCTTGAACCTTGTCCTTGAGCTCAAGAATCAATCGTTGTGCAACTCGTTTGCCCACACCCGGAATCTTTTGCAGGCGTGCTGTCTCCTCCCCCGCAATCGCCTGAGCTAAATCGCCGGCGCTCATCACCGACAGGGCGGCCAAGGCCAGTTTTGGCCCCAACCCAGAGACCGTCTGGAGCACGTGGAACATGTCGCGGTCCTCGTGGCTCGTGAAGCCATACAGCGTCATCGAGTCTTCCTTCACCACGAGCGTAGTCATAACCCTGGCCTCTTCACCGCGCTGGAGCGTCCCCAACGTGGCCGGGGTGGCAAGGACCTTATAGCCCACGCCGGCACATTCGAGCACGGCGTGATCAAGCTGGATGTCGAGGACTGTTCCGCGCAGAGATGCAATCATTAAATAAAAATTCCTTGGTTCGAAGGGGTATGCCAGTTAGCTTAAGAGGTTGACTTTGCCGCGCGAGAGACAGACGCGGTACGCGGTGAAGAACCCCGTACCCCGCTTGTTCGTGCGCCCGCCCCTATGCCGGCGCTCGTGTCACCGCCACTCATCCATGCCAGCGCTGGAGCACGCCAGCAGTGACAGACCGCAAGGGCCAAAGCATCCGCCGCATCAGCCGGCTTGGGGGCCTCACTCAGCCCCAAGATACGGGTAATCATGGCTGTCATCTGTTTCTTGTCAGCGCGCCCATTTCCTGAAATCGCCTTCTTCACCTCGGAGGGCGTGTACATGTGCACAGGAATATCGCGCTCTGCTGCCGCGAGCACCAAGACTCCGACGGCATGAGCGGTCTGCATGACGGTTGACACTTGGCCGCGTTCGAATACGCGCTCGAGCGCCACGACATGCGGCTGGTAGTCATCCATCCATTCCCTCACCGCCACAGATAGCCGCTTCAGGCGTTCCCCCAACTCTTTGTCACTGGGGGTGCGCACGACACCTACTGCGATGGGAATAACCGCGCGCCCACGTCCTGCTTGGACAACGGACAGGCCGCAGCGCGTCAATCCAGGATCAATACCCATGACGCGCAGCCCTTCCAAATTCACGGCCGCCTCCTCGCCCTACTGATGAACTCACTTGCCTGGGGCATAGTGTACACACATGTGTTCTAGCGCAATCAGCGCCCTGCGAACGATGCCTGCCAAATCAGTCAGGCCCATCCCATCTGTTTCCTCTTCATCACCGCGGGTAGAGTGGCGCGCATGTCTCAACAACCAAATGACTATTCAGGCTTTATCCGATCCCGTCATTCCCCGCGGGCGTTCCTGCCGGATCCCATCCCCACTGATGTCATCGAGCAGGTGCTTATCGACGCCCAATCCGCGCCTTCCAATTCCAACACTCAACCGTGGAACGTACACCTCGTGGGCGGCGCTGCTTTGAAAGAATTAAGCGCCGCGCTGATCGCGGAGTTCGATAAGAACGGAATTAATCCAGACTTCACGATTGACTATGGTCAGGGAGTCCACCCGCAACGCTCGCAGCAGCTCGCCGCCAAGATGTACGGGCTGCTCGGCATTGCGCGCGAGGATAAAGAGGCGCGCACGGAGTTCATCCGCGAAAACCTTCGTTTCTTCGGAGCCCCGCACGCGGCGCTGCTTTTCATTCCACCGCTGGGTGATCGCATTCGCGCTGCCTTCGATCAAGGCACCTATGCTGAGAACTTTTTGCTCTCGCTGCAGGCACACGGCTACCACGGTGTCCCACAGGGCATGATTTCACTCCTCGCGCCCACGGTCCGTGAATTCCTCGGGGTGGACGAGGAGTACAAGCTCGTCACCGCCCTCACCTTCGGCGTGGCCGATGAATCCAGCCCTGTGTTCAAGACTGCCCCGGGGCGCGCGCCGTTATCAGAGACGGTGACGGTACATGGCCTGGAAGGCCTCAAGCTCAGCTAGAAGCCCTTAGTCCTCGTCGAGCTCGGCGAGAACCTCATCGCTGAGGTCCATGTTGGTGTAGACGTTCTGGACATCGTCCGAATCCTCAAGCGCATCGATGAGGCGGAAGATCTTGCGGGCATCATTTGCCTGCAGCGGAACCTCAACGGACGCGCGGAAATCGGTGTCGGTGTCATCAACTTCGATGTCAGCAGCAACAAGGGCCTCGCGCACGGCCGGAACATCACCCGGTGCACAGGTGATCTCGAACTTCTCGCCGTTGTCGTTGACCTCCTCGGCGCCAGCTTCCAGCACAGCGAGCAGGATGTCATCTTCGCTAAGCTCACCCTTCTCCACCATGACCAAGCCGGTGCGGGAGAACATGTACGCGACGGAACCGGACTCGCCGAGGTTGCCGCCGTTCTTGGACATCGCGGTACGAACGTCGGTGGCTGCGCGGTTGCGGTTATCCGTCAGGCACTCGATGAGCATGGCCACACCGTTGGGGCCGTAGCCCTCGTACATGATGGTCTCCCAATCTGCGCCGCCGGCCTCTTCGCCGGAACCGCGCTTGCGGGCACGCTCAATGTTGTCGTTCGGAACGGAGGCCTTCTTGGCCTTCTTAATCATGTCATCGAGGGTGGGATTCGCCGCCGGGTCGCCGCCGCCTGTGCGGGCCGCCACCTCGATATTCTTAATCAGCTTGGCAAATTCCTTGCCGCGCTTGGCATCGTTGGCAGCCTTCTTGTGCTTAGTCGTTGCCCATTTGGAGTGGCCTGACATGTCATCCCTTTCGATATGGCTGTGCAATAAATTGCTAGAAACTGGTGCAATTATACGGCCTCACGCCACGTACCTCCGCACAGGGGTACGCGTGGAAGCCTCATTCCTAACTGTCGGTTCGCTGTAGCATCACACATTTTGCCAATTGCCGTTGGCGCTGGTGCCTTCACTTTCAGGATGCATGGTCCGCGTCAGCCCCTCCTGCATGGCCACCGCGAGTAGCTCCCCGCGTTGGTTGTATATCTTGCCCTGTGCAAGACCAGTCCCGGTCTGTGCTGAGGGACTCGACTGTGAGTACAACATCCATTCATCGACCCGGACCGGACGCAAGAACCACAATGAATGATCCAAGCTGGCTAGTTGGATCCTCTCCCCTTGGTGCGGGAGCAGCGCTGAGCGAATCAACGTCATGTCGGACATGTAGAGCAGCGCCGCTTGATGGAGGGACGGATCGGGGGCGTCGGCAAGCAAGGCACCCGTGTTACGGAACCAGATATTTCGAAACCCAGCGCCTGTGGTTTCCGCGGCGACGTCATCGCGGGATGCGTCGGGGACCAGCCTCACGTCCCAGTCTTCCCACTCCTTCAAGATGATCCGGGTGGAGTACGGGGATTCTGTAATGCTCTCCGGCGGCGGCACCTGCGGCATGCCTGCCTGATGTTCCGGGCCAACATCGCCTGACGCGTGGAAACCAGCGCTGAGCATGAAGATCATGCGGTCCTTTTGGTAGACGCGCACATGGCGATGCGCAAAAGAGCGGCCATCCCGTATCCGCTCCACGCGGATGGTTGTGGGCGCACTGGAGTCACCAGGCCCCACGAAGTAGCAGTGCATGGAGTGCGCCAACTTGTCATCAACGGTGAGCTGCGCCGCCCGAAGCGCTTGCGCCATGGTTTGTCCCCCAAAGGTGCGAGCGATGAGCGAGGGAACCGCGGGGGCGCGAAATTCGTCATCGCCAATCCGCTCGATGTCGACTGCTTGAGCCACCGATGCCATCTTTACTCCATTTCCATCGCTGTTATGGCGCCCGCCACACTCACTCCGACCATCCTACTCACGAGCTGATCTGCTCCTGGGAGTTGCGTACTATGTTCCGCATGACTTCAACCACCCCGCACAGCGTGCACCGCGTGGCCGCCTACCTAGAAATGATCACGTGGGGTCTGCTGATCCTCTCCATGATCCTCAAGTACTCCGGCACCACCGAGGCGCTCACACCGATTGCAGGTGGCATCCACGGCTTCGGCTTCCTCTGCTTCCTGCTCATGACGGCCCTGGTGTGGATCAACAACCGGTGGCCGGTGGGGGTTGGAATCCTGGGCCTGGTAGTGACCGTGATTCCCTTCGCGGCGCTACCCTATGCGGTCTGGGTATCTCGGCGCGGACTCGTTGATGGGCCGTGGCGCTTTACCGACGACGCGCAGCCGCACGGCTTCTTCGATTCGGTTTTGGCACAGGTCATCCGCCACCCAGTGCGCAGCGCGCTCATCGCGCTACTCGTCGTCGCCGTAGTGTTTAGCATCCTGCTCATGTTGGGACCACCCGTTGATGTAGAGTCCGCCATTGAAAATAATCGCTAAAACTCCAAGCATTTGGGCAGGCTGGGTCCTGGCGCGCCTTCTCCTCGTTTACATGCTCGTCAACGACACGGACCCGCTCGGAGACGTTCGGTATTACCTCGAGGGCGTCTTTGGCGATAATCCTCAAGACATGACGGAGTATCCGCAGGTCGGAACCTGGCCCAGCGTCCTGCTCGCGTGGCTTACTGGATACGACTTTGAGCGCTATGCCATCGGTTTTACAGCCATGGTGCTGCTTGCCGACGCCACCTTCCTCGCCCTCCTCCTGCGCCATCACCGCGACAACCCCGCAGCGTATAGCGCCGGATGGTTTTGGGTGTTTTTCGGCACCGCGGCAGGCCACGTTTTCGCGTGGCGGCTAGACCTCTATCCCGCCTTGCTCGTCGCCGGTGCGGGCGCACTTCTGGCCACCCGCCCCCGTCTTGCCTCGGCTTTGTTGGCCTGGGCCACCGCAGCCAAGCTGTGGCCCGGAGTCCTCGCTGCCGGGCTCGTCGGACGCGCAACCTCTCGTGGTACTTGGCAGCGGCTGTCCGCTTTTTTCGGAAGCCTCGCCGCCCTCTGCCTCAGTGTAGCTGCGATAGCCGGTGTGGATAGGTTGCTCTCTCCTCTGACGTATCAAGGTCAACGCGGCCTCCAGATTGAATCTCTAGCCGCCACCTGGTTCGTCTACCAAGCCCATCACCAGCCTGGGGTGTGGACGATGGAATACGCAACGTCGAAAAGCTTTGAGATCTCCGGGCCTGGTGTCGATACGGCGATTACTGTGAGCACCATCGCGATGGGTGCCGCGCTCCTCTGGATCATTGCAGTAGCGCTCGCTCACTTTCTGCGCGGCGGCTGGAGCCCACGCTCCACACTTGTTTTCTTCATCGCGGCAATCCTGCTGCTTATGGCGACGAATAAGGTCTTTTCTCCGCAATATATCGTGTGGCTTGGGCCGATTCTTGCGGTGGCTCTCCGCTCCCCCGTCCCCGTGGAGTCTGCTTCCTACCGAAACAAGGCCGCTAATATCGCTGGGGTGCGCGCCATCATGGCGGTACTCGCCGTGGGAACAGCTGCCCTGGGAACCGTCATCTATCCCTATGGCTATGACTACATCTGGTTCTTTGTGGGCGAAAACCTCAACCCGGTGTACGCACTCGTGTTGCGCAACCTCCTTATCTTGGCGATGACCGCTTTTGCTCTGTACTGGTACTCCCTCGAGTCCCGCGTGGCGCGGGCTCAACAGTCCCAGGTGGATCACACCTCAATTTGACTCAGCTCGAAATACTCCGGCAGCTTCGCCGTGCCTCCCAAGCGCAGCAGCTTGACGGCCGGGCGCAGGCGCAGCGCGCGGGTATCGCTGACCGCCTCGTTGTAGAAGCGGTGAGCTAAGTGGATGCGCCCTTCGGCGTCGGCAAGCACGGCTGGGCGCGCTTCAAAGCGCTGCGCGATGGCCGCCGACAGCTCACGCTCCCGGGTGGCCCGTTCATCGAAACTCCCCTGTGCAAGCTCCGTCGCCTCTGCGCGCGCCGCAATGCCCTCGAGCTCGGGAGCTAGGGCGCTAACCACCGCCGCGCGGCGATCCAGCGTGGCCTCAAGCTGAGCCAGGGCTGCGTCGGTGCGGATATGGAGGGAGTTCAGTCGCTGCGCCGTATAGAGCGCCCACATCCCCAGGATGAGGAGGACGGCAAGAGCAATGACAACTTCAATCGGCATTTAAGACACCCGCACTTTCGTGCCATCCGCCACAGTCTCGTACACGCGCATGACGGCAGCGGCCACATGATCCCAATCGTATTCGCGGGCGCGCTCCACTCCTGCCTTGATCAAGGCCTGTCGCTTGTTCGTATCGTTCACTACATCCTGCAGCACGCGCGCCAAGTCCGTGGCGTCGCCGGTTCTGAACAAGGCACCTGCAGGTTCTTCCGAGTCGGCATTGCACACTGCAGCGAAGGCCTCCAAATCCGAAGCCACCACTGCACAGCCAGCTGCCATTGCCTCAACCAGGACGATGCCGAAGCTCTCGCCGCCGGTGTTGGGAGCCACGTAGATATCGGCGCGCCCCAAAATGGCTGCCTTCTCGGCATCGCTGACGCGCCCCACAAAGTCGACTCCCGGAACGCTCCGCGGATGACCGCCGCCCATGACTGTCACCCGCACCTTCTCTGGGAGCAGGGTGAGGGCCTCAAGAAGAATGTCCAGGCCCTTTCGCGGCTCATCGAGACGCCCCAAGAACACGATCTCAATCTCTGAATCATTCTCTTTATGCTCGGCACGAGCACGCTCGCGCGCATATACAGAGGTATCTACCCCATTGGGAATGAGCACGGGGTCACCACCCAACTGCTCTACCTGCCAGCGGCGAGCCATCTCTGAAACCGCAATGCCTCCCCGGATCTTTTCCAGGTAGGGGCGCAGGAAAGGTTTGGCCAGAGTCAACGCCACGGAGCTTGATGCCGAAGCATGGTACGTAGCCACGATAGGGCCACGTGCCGCTGCCAGCGCAGCCATGGAATAGCTCGGGGAATTCGGCTCGTGGATGTGTAGGATGTCGAAGTTCCCTTCGCGAATGAAGCGCTTGATGTTGCGGCGCACGTGCGGTCCGATAGACAGGCGAGCCACCGAGCCGTTATAGGTAATTGGCACGGCCCAGCCACCCTTGCGCACAAAGCGGGGCACCTGCGTGCTTGTCGACGCCGGCCCCAGCACCTCCACGTGGTGCCCCTGCTCAATAAAGACAGTGGCTAGGTCAAGGATGTGGGCCTGAACCCCGCCGGGTTCGTCGAAGGAATAGGGGCAGATAATACCTATGCGCATGGAGTGTGTTCTGCCTTTCTACTTCTTGTGGCGAGCAGCGCGCCGGCGCTCGACGTCCGCATTCCAGTGCGGTTGCAACATGTGCCAATCTTCGGGGTGCGCCCGGATGTTTTCTGCGAAGCCGTCCGCAAGGCGCTGGCACGTCTCCTGAAGAGTCGTGACCTCAATCTCGGGGCTGACGGACAGCCCCCAACCTTTGCCGTCGAACCACGAGTGCACCACGTGGAGAGCCGCCCCTGTTTCAATGGCGAGTTGGGCGGGGCCGGCGGCAACGTTGGCTTCTTCGCCCATGAAGTCTACGGGCACGCCGGTGCGCGTGAGATCACGCTCGGACAGCAAACACACAACCCCGCCCCGTTCCAAGGCATCCTTGAGGCGCGGATAAGGCGAAGAGCTGCCTCCTGTCAGCGGCAGAACAGTGAATCCGAGGCTCTCGCGGTAGTCCACGAAGGCATCGAAAAGCGCCTCCGGCTTTAAGCGCTCAGCCACCGTAGTAAAGCCGCCATAGTGGCCCACGCAGAAGACGCCCGCCATGTCCCAGTTGCCTGAGTGCGGCAGCGCAAAAATCACGCCGCGCCCGGATGCCACTGACTCATCCGAGTACTCCTTGCCGCGCAGGCCAGCCAGCAACCGCTTCTGCAGGTCAGGGTCCGAGTGGATGGCCGGCAAGCGGAAGGCCTCTAGCCAGTAGCGCATGTAGGAGCGCATCGAGTTCCGCACCAGCTCCCGCGTAACGTTTTCGGGCCCCACAACCCGGTTCAAGTTCTGGCGCAGCTGTTCCATGCCTTGGCCGTTGTTACTTGCCAGATCTGCACCGCGTTCGAACAACCAGACAGCCAATGGCTGGGGAAGGAAGCGCACAACCTTCCAGCACGCGATGTATGCGGCGGCGGTCAGCCGGTCACGGTCCAGTAGAGCCACGGTTCGGGAGCCTTTCTGTGTGGGCCGGGGGCGCGATACCTTCCGGTGGGAGCGGGGATTGAGCTATAGGTGCTTCAGTTCCTTCTTAAAACGCGCCTTGGTGTCCTGACGCGCCGCTTGGCGCATGCGCTGGTAAATGGTGAAGATAGACCCCACAGCCAGCAGCCACAGGGCGACTTCCAGCGCATAAGGCACGCCCAGGCCTTCCAACCCCACGCCGCCGAGTCCTAGGATGAGGCGCTCTGGGCGCTCGACGAGGCCGCCAACCATCTTGAAACCGGAGGCCTCGCCGCGCGCCTTGACATAAGAGATGACCTGGGAACTAACCAGCACCACCATGCAGGCGGCGAAGTTGATGGGGTGAGCGCTATCGACGTACACCATCCAGTAAGCGATCGCCGCGAACAAGGCACCGTCGGTAATGCGATCGCAGGAGGCGTCGAGAGTAGCACCGAAGTTTGAACCACCCGTGGTCAGGCGCGCCATCGTGCCGTCGAGCATGTCGAAGGCCGCGAAGAGACCCGACAACAGCGCGGCGGCAAAGAGGTGATCAAGTGGGATGAGGATGACCGATATGGCAATGGTGACGATCGTTCCCACAATGGTGACGATATTCGGGGTCAGGCCCATCTTGAGGAAGAGCTTGGCCACCGGGACCACAACCACGGCGGCGGGTTTGCGCCCGTGAACACTAAGCATGCGCTTCTCCTGAGATGATTCCTTCGGCGGCGAGCTCCGCCCATCCCTGAGCAAGAAGGGAACGGGTGTCTTTGAGGAGCTGCGGCAACACTTTAACGCCATCCACAATAGTCATGAAGTTTGAATCTCCGCTCCAACGCGGAACGATGTGCATGTGCAGGTGCTGCCCCACCGATCCGCCCGAGGCCCGCCCCAGGTTAAAACCGGCGTTGACGGCATCGGGGCCGGACACCTTCTTCAGGACCCGGATGGCGGCCTGCGCGAACTGGAAGAGCTCGCGGGACTCCTCCTCGGTGAGGTTTTCCAGCTCAGATTCCTGGCGGTACGGGATGACCATCATGTGGCCGGTGTTATAGGGATAAAGGTTGAGCACGCAATAGACAAGCTCACCGCGGGCAACGATGAGCCCGTCCTCGTCCGACATCTGTGGGATCTCCACGAACGGGTTACGGGCTTCCTTTGGCACGTCGCCGGCGCCGCCCTCACGCTTGATGTAGCTCATACGGTACGGCGCCCACAGGCGCTCTAAGCGGTCGGGGGTTCCCAGGCCGGTATCGACGTACTCTCCCACTCTGTGTGTGCTCCCTTTCTCAGCTCTGTCTAGATGCATCTGCACCTAGACGCGCTCGGCGATGGTTTCCTTGGTCGGTTGATCGTTGTTGCGCTCACGCACCCGAGCCTCGATGACGTTGACCGCGGCTTCCACGGGCACGCCGTTAACTTGCGTGCCGTCAAGGAAACGGAAGGACACGGCGTCTGCCTCAACGTCGCGCTCGCCCGCCAACAACATGAACGGGACCTTGCCAGTGGTGTGGTTGCGGATCTTCTTTTGCATGCGGTCGTCGGAAGTATCGACGTCAGCGCGCAGGCCGCGGGAGCGCAGCTCGGCACAGACCTTCTCGAGGTGCGGGGCGAAGGTATCCGCCACCGGGATGCCCACCACCTGGTGCGGGGCCAGCCATGCCGGGAAGGCGCCGGCGTAGTGCTCCAGCAGCACGCCGAAGAAACGCTCGATGGAACCGAAAAGTGCGCGGTGAATCATGATCGGGCGCTGCTTGGAGCCATCCGACGCCGTGTACTCCAGCTCGAAGCGCTCCGGCAGGTTGAAGTCCAGCTGCACGGTAGACATCTGCCAGGTACGGCCAATGGCATCGCGAGCCTGGACAGAGATCTTCGGGCCGTAGAATGCCGCGCCCGCCGGGTCCGGAACCAGCTCAAGACCGGACTTCTCCGCCACGGACTGCAGAATAGCCGTCGAGCGCTCCCAAATCTCATCAGAACCGACGTACTTATTCGGATCCTTGGTGGACAGCTCCAGGTAGAAGTCGTCCAAGCCGTAGTCCTTGAGCAGAGAAATGATGAACTCCAGAACCTTGGTCAGCTCATCTTCAAGTTGCTCAGGGGTGCAGTAGATGTGGGAGTCATCCTGGGTGAAGCCACGGGCGCGAGTCAGACCATGAACAACGCCGGACTTTTCGTAGCGGTACACCGTGCCGAACTCGAAGAGGCGCAGCGGCAGCTCGCGGTAAGAGCGGCCACGAGAGGCGAAGATGAGGTTGTGCATCGGGCAGTTCATCGGCTTGGCGTAGTAGTCCTGCGGCTGCTTGGTGCAATTACCGTCCTCATCCCACTCGCCATCGAGCTGCATCGGCGGGAACATGCCATCCGCGTAGAAGTCCAAGTGTCCAGACTTCTTGAACAGGTCACCCTTGGTCAGGTGCGGGGTGGACACGAAGGAGTAGCCGTCCGCAATGTGGCGGCGGCGGGAGTGCTCTTCCATCTCCATGCGCACGGTGGCGCCATTGGGGTGGAATACCGGGAAACCGGAACCGATCTCATCCGGGAAGGAGAACAGGTCCAGCTCGGCACCCAAGCGGCGGTGGTCGCGCTTTTCTGCCTCTTCCACCATGGTCTTGTAAGACTCAAGTGCTTCTTTGGATTCGAAGGCAGTGCCATAAATGCGCTGCAGGCCAGCCTTGGACTGGTCACCGCGCCAGTAGGCAGCAGAGGAACGCGTCAGGGCAAAAGCTGGAATGTACTTGGTGGTCGGAACGTGCGGGCCACGGCACAGATCGAACCACTCCACCTCGCCGGTGCGCGGGTTGACGTTGTCATAGTGGGTCAGATCACCGGCACCAACCTCGGCAGCCTCATCGGAATCAGGGTCCACGTTGCCCTTGTCCTGAACCAGCTCGAGCTTAAACGGCTCGGCCGCAAGCGCCTGCTCCGCTTCCTCCGGGGAGGAGTAGACGTGGCGCTCGAAGCGCTGGCCGCCCTTGATGATCTTCTTCATGCGCTTCTCAATGGCCTTGAGGTCCTCCGGAGTGAAGGGCTCTGCGGTCTGGAAGTCGAAGTAGAAGCCGTTCTCGATGGCCGGGCCGATGCCCAGCTTGGTGCCGGGGAACTCCGCCTGCACGGCCTGGGCCATGACGTGCCCGCAGGAGTGGCGAATAACGGCGCGGCCGTCTTCCTCGCAGGCAGCAACCGGGGTGAACTCGGCGTCAGTGTCCGGCGTGTGGGAAAGGTCGTAGAGAGTACCGTCGGCGCCGCGGACGACGACTACTGCTTCGGGGCCCTTGTTGGGCAGCTCATGCTCGCGCATCGCTGCTCCCACGGCAGTACCGGCCGGGACCGTGATCGGCTCGTAGTTCACCGGGACTGCTGGAATCATTTCCGCCATGACTTGTTGCGCTCCTTTGCGCTCACGCGCCGCTCGACATACCTGGCCGAGCAGCGCTCAACGAGAAAGTTACAGCGGCTTAGTCTACCCCTCTTAACTGCGGATGAGCGATTCGCCCCAAAAGGTTTCGCCCTCAGTTCCGGCCGGCATGTAGTACACGGCCGAGCCGATGTGGGTAATCCACTCGTTGAGGCGATCCGCTTTGTCGAGCCGCGCCTGGATGGGCTCGAACTGCGCCGTAGGATCCTTCTGGTAGCAAATGAAGATCAATCCAGCGTTGCTGAGTTCACCGCGCTTGGTGGTCTCCGAGGAAGGCGGAAGGTTGTAGTTGTACGGACGGCGCAGCAGCTTCTGATGAGGTGAATCGACCGGAGGATGCGCCCGGGCGACATGCGAGTTTTCATCAATGGCCTTGAGGCCAAACTCGTTTCGCGCGTCCAGGTCAACCTCGTCGAACTCGTCCTTGCCGCCTAGAGGTGCGCCAGTATCGAGCGCTCGACCTGTAGCGTTTTCACGCGCAGCACGATCAAGTTGCTCCCACGTATCGAGGTTCATGTGGATGCGGCGAACCACCATGGCGCTGCCGCCGGCAAAGGGGCCGTCCTCGATCCACACTTGCTCATTGAAATCTTCATCGCTTCGTGGGTTGACCGTGCCGTCTTTTTGCCCAAAAAGGTTGCGCGCGGTTGTGCCCTTCGGAGCGGAACCATAAGCGTGGCTAAACCCCTGTTGAATCCACGCGACGTCGGCGTAGTCTTTACCGGCACGAGTCATATGCCGCAGCACATAGGCCGCGGTAAAGGCATCATCACTGCAGATCTGTAGGACGATATCGGTCTGTCCCCATTCAGGGCGCAAATCATCGTGTTCAAAGTCCTGGATATCTCGCAGCCAGCTGGGCTTGGCGACGCCCACCGTGTCAAAGAATCCTTCCCCCCAACCGCACGTGACGGTGAGGTTTGCCGGGGTGGTAGACAATTCAGGTTCGAGGCTACCCAGCGGGTTCTCGCCGGTGCACAGGCGGCGGGCGTCCTCCGTCCACAGACGCATGAGTGCGGCCGCGCCGCGTGCGGTGGTCTCCTTCTTCAGGTTGAAACCGACCAATTCCACGTGGGCCTGGACCGGGGTTTGGATGCCTGCTTGATGCTTGCCATCGAAGGCGACGATATCGCCACCCATGGTTTCCTCGCGGCGCTCCGGCCCGGTGCTTCCGGCGTCACCGGCCTGCGCTGCTTGGGAAGCGTCTGCAGACTCCGCCGAAGACTGCCCTGGCTCCTCCCCCTTCGCGCAACCAGCGAGGGCTACCGCGCTTGCAGCCACAGCACTTCCGGCGAGCAATCCACGCCGGCTGACAGGTTCCTCGAACCCGCTCATCGTTGTTGTCTCCCTATCTCGTGAGAACCGATAACTTGCCTACCTTGACCCAGAGAACGCTTTTCTAGTGAGCGTGCTCTTCCGTCTTCATGCCCGACATGTCTGCGGACTCTGAGTGGTCCATGTGATCACCATGCTTCATGTCGCCATGGTCCATATCGTCGCCGTGATCCATGCCGCCCATATCGCCATAGTTCTCGTCGCCTGCGCCGATGGAACGCACGGGGATGTCGCCCAGGTCGACCGTTGAGCCGTCGCTAAGCTCCAGCGTCAGTGTGGCGGTCTCGCCAGCCATAACGGGCTCTGTAACTCCCATCAGCATGAAGTGGAAGCTACCCGGTGCGAGCTCGACGGATTCGCCAGCAGGGATATCGAAGCCGCCTTCCTTCTCCTTCATGACGCCATCGACGACCTCATGGATCTCGTAGTGCTCCGCCTTCACCGACGAGGTGAAGCCAACCACGTTGATGTCCTTGTCCGTGTGGTTGTGGAGGGTGCCGAAGATCGCGGTCATATCCGAATCCTTCTCCATGGCGCGCACGACAGCATCCTCGAAGGTCACACCGGACTCAGCGGAGGAAGAAGCCGAACCACTGGTCGCTGCTTCCTTGTCCTTCTCAGCGCTGGCTGCTGCGCTCGATGGGGCTGCGGTGGAATCTTCCTCGCTCGTCGAGCAGCTTGCCAGTGTAAGGCCGGCAGCCGCAACGGCAACCACGGAAGCACGGAGGAAAATACGGGAATTCAGCATGTGACATGCCTTTCTGCAGTAACAGTAGTGAAATAAAATGCGGTTTGACTCTCGCATCATCAGAACCGTGTGGTGCTTAGCCTTCTGGGTCTTCTCCGCCAGAACGGCGGGTCTTTGCTCCGAAGGCGAAAAGGGCTGCGCCGACGACGAGAACTGCTCCTACACCAATGATCCATTTGGCCGCGGTAGGCAAAGAACTCAGGGGATCCTGAGACTCTTCTGCATCGTCGCTTTCCTTGGCACCATCGGCAGAAGCATCTGCAGTCTTATCTCCCCCAGCCCCGGAGGCCACGCTAAATGGCACGGAACCGAGTGTGGAGTGCCCATCGGAGGACGTAATGCGGAAACCTACTTGGTAGTCACCATCACCGGGCTCGACGTCCTGGGGGACTTCGACGGTGAGGTTTCGGCCGTCAATGGTCGGGGTTGCGTCAAAGAGAACGTCGCCGCTTGTCTTATCGCTCACGGCAAAGGTGTTGAAGTTGTCCTTTGGAATACCAGAGAATTCCAACGTGATTTCGCGGGGGAATTCCTCCAGCGGCGTATCACTCACAACGTTGCCGCCTATGACTGAGTCATGTGCCGCCGCTAGTGGCGCGGACAGCCCGACCGCGAGGCAGGCTGCCCCGGCAGCAATCCCTGTGGTGACCTGACGCAGCTGCATGTCCAGAACAACTCCTTGATGGTCTGATGAAACTTTTGGTTGAAGGTTCCCTCATCCTATCGCCGGGAGGGATCCTCGAGCCAATCCTTACCCCGCACGGATTGTGCGAGGTTACCAAGTAGTCGTTGCATGCAGTGGAAAAGTTCCCTGGACCGCCCCTAGCCATACACCCCGGCAAACAAGAAAACGAAAAGTGCCCCTCCATAGTGGAGGGGCACTCGACGTGGAGCGGATGACGAGACTCGAACTCGCGACCCTCACCTTGGCAAGGTGATGCGCTACCAACTGCGCTACATCCGCGCGACAAACCGGAGTTTGTCACGGAGTCCGTAAGGAACTCCCTGTGCGCGATACTGGGATTGAACCAGTGACCTCTTCCGTGTCAGGGAAGCGCTCTCCCGCTGAGCTAAACGCGCTCACAGCACCCGAAGTTGGGCGCCAGCTTTTGAGGTGGAAACGGGAATCGAACCCGTGTGCACGGTTTTGCAGACCGTTGCCTCACCACTCGGCCATTCCACCGTGGCGATACCGCCTCACACACTACATGTGCTGGAGCGGATGACGAGACTCGAACTCGCGACCCTCACCTTGGCAAGGTGATGCGCTACCAACTGCGCTACATCCGCATTCGAAACCAGGCCCGGTTTCTAGGACTAAGTCCTTGTGCGCGATACTGGGATTGAACCAGTGACCTCTTCCGTGTCAGGGAAGCGCTCTCCCACTGAGCTAATCGCGCTTATCCATTTATCAAGGCTATCTACTTGCTCAAGATTCCCTCTAGCATCAAGAAAGCCTTGGAGCGGATGACGAGACTCGAACTCGCGACCCTCACCTTGGCAAGGTGATGCGCTACCAACTGCGCTACATCCGCATTGCACGTTCCCGGCTGGTATGCCGTGGTGCGAGAAGAAACTTTATCGTGCACCGACCCAGTTTCCAAATCCGCAGCCCACAGCACTAATCCCAGAGCCCGGCTCAACATTTGGATTACAACCATGTGATTGAGACCGCGACTTCCAGATGTGACATCCGGATACGCTGTACACACCTCTTCTTTCCCGGCCATTTCTAGGCCCCAGTACCCCGCCATGAGCACACCGACTTGGATTGCCCCTTCCACTTCCCGCCAGCACCATCACCAGGTAAAGCCCAGTTGAGCTGGACGATTAGGGGGTTCACACAATCGCGGTGTACCTTAAGTGCTGCACCGAGGTTCTATAGCTCAGTGGGAGAGCGTTCCGTTCACACCGGAAAGGTCGCTGGTTCAATCCCAGCTAGGACCACTCATTAAGACCGCAGTTCATCTGCGGTCTTTTTCTTTTTCTGAATGCGCTTGGGGTTAAGGGCTTGAGCCTAGGCCAGAGTTAGGGGTTAACAGAGTTAGGGGTTAACACGTACGCTGGCCGCATGGACTACACCGCACGGATCGACGCGTTACTCGGCCCTGACAGCGAAGGCATTCGGCTCAACGCCGTCAGCACGCTTCACGGCTCAGCCACCATCGATGGCACCTCCGGCCCCATGGGCAACGACACTGACGCCAAGCTTTTCGCAGCCTTGCGCGATTGGGCCGACGTCACCGTAGTGGGTTCGGCAACCGTGAAGGCAGAGTCCTACAGGCCAGCGAGCAACACCCGCCTTGCAATTCTCAGCCACTCGCTAGACTTTGCCGGATTCGAGGGCCTTATAGCCTCCGGCCCCATAGTGCTGACTCCTGAGGAACGCGCATCCTCGCCCGAGGCCCAGCACCTCGTCGCGGCCGGTGCCGACGTTCTAAGCATTGGCACCGGTACCATGAGCGAGGCAATCTCAACGCTCCGCGCCCGGGGCGCGCGCCGCATCAGTTGTGAGGGCGGCCCTTCCGTGTATTCCGCCTTTATCGCCGAAGGACTTGTGGACAAGCTCTATTTGACGCTCGACCCGCACCTATCGCCCTCCGTCGAAAAGCCCGTCGTCGATGGCAAAGCCACCTCCCCTGCGCTCAAGCTCGAGTTGGAGAACGTTGCTGCTGTCGACAGCACGGTGTTTCTGCGCTATCGACGAACCCAAACACCGTAAACTGTGCTGCCGTGACTTCTCCGGCTCCCTCAACCTCAGATTCCGCGCGACTGTGGACGGCCGCCGCGTGGCCCGCCGCCATAGTCTTGGCTTTCCATCGCGTGTTCGTGCTCGCCTTCAACGGCACGGTGACCGATGATTTCGGCACCGTCTACCGCGCAATCCGGAACCTGTGGGAGGGCAACCCGGTCTACGAACAGAACTATTCCTTCGTCGAGCCGCTCTACCTATACAACCCGGGCGCAACGCTCCTCCTATCCCCCTTGGGGCTTGTTTCCGAGGAACACGCGCGCATCGCCTTCATCCTGGCCAACGCCGCAGCCATCGTCGCCGCCTTGGCCCTACTGACTCGCTTCGTAGGCCACAGCCTGCGCGGCCCCTTGTGGCCAGTCAGCATCGCTGCTGCCTTCGCTACCGAATCGGTCATCAACACCTTGGTCTTTACCAATATCAACGGCGTGCTTCTACTCGCCATGGTGGCGTTCTTGGTCTTGTTGGACAAGCGCGGATGGGCCGCCGGGCTGTGCATCGGTCTGGCGATTCTGGTTAAGCCGCAATTTGCCCCGCTGCTCTTCCTCGCCTTGGTGCGCAAGCGCTGGCTCACCTTAGGTTTGGGCGTGGCTATACCGCTGGTAGCCAACCTTGCTGCTTGGCCGTTCGTTCCGGGTGTGGAAGGCTTCCGTGCCAACCTTCTTCCCTACCTTGCGACAACGCGCGATTATGCCAATGCCTCGTGGCCGGGCGTGCGCGCCTACTTCGATCTGCCCGGCATTATCTACTACCCCATCTGGTTGCTCTTCGCAGTACTTGCGGCAGTGGCCATCCTCGGGCTTTTACGCTGGCGCGACAGCGAGCCCACCTTCTGGGCACTGAGCACAAGTGGTGCCATCATGGTCGGCATCTTCTTCCTTTCCTCCCTGGGTCAGCAGTACTACTCCATGTGGCTTATCCCCATGCTGTTTACGGTGATGCTCGGACGCTCGGTCTTCCACACGTGGGGAGCATGGTTGGCCGCATTTTTATTCTTGGCGCCGCTCGAGTGGACGTCGACAAGCATGCCCACCGCCGCACACTGGATGAGCGTCTTCATCGCCACCATCGGGTGGGGACTGCTCATCGTGGTGACCGCCACCACCGTGGCCGGCTGGTGGTCCGCGGAGCGAGGGGCTAGCCCAAAGCCGCAAGTGAGCGATAAACTCCCAGCATGACTGATTTCAAGCTCATTGCAGATACCGAATGGCGCAAGCGGTTAAGCCCCGAGGAGTACCACGTTCTGCGTGAGGCCGGAACGGAAGCACCGCACGTCGGCGAGTACACCAACACGACTACCGAAGGCGTGTACTCCTGCCGCGCCTGTGGTGCCGAGCTCTTCCGCTCCACGGAAAAATTTGAGTCGCACTGCGGCTGGCCGTCCTTCTTCTCCCCTTTGGCCGGCGACGCCATCATTGAGCGCGAAGACAATTCACTGGGTATGCGCCGCATCGAGGTACTGTGCGCTAACTGTGAATCCCACCTCGGCCACGTCTTCGAGGGTGAGGGCTACGATACGCCGACGGACCTGCGCTACTGCATCAATTCCATCTGCCTGGATCTAGAAGAAAAGCCGGTCGAGGACTAAACCCTCAACCGGCTTCCGGCGCTTTTCGCGGCAGCTAGCGCGAATCATCGCGGTTCTTAAGGCAGGATCGCGATGAGCTCAGCCACGTCCTTCACGCGGCGGCCGGTGTGGAAAGGAATCTCCTCGCGCACGTGGTGACGAGCCTCGGTGTAGCGCATGAGGTACATCAGGTCCACGATGCGGTGCAGCTCCGGGGCCTCAAAGGCCAGGATCCACTCGTAGTCACCCAGCGCGAAGGCTGGCACGGTGTTGGCGCGTACGTCCGGATAATCACGTGCCTGCATGCCGTGCTCCATGAGGATGCGGCGGCGCTTTTCCTCATCCATGGTGTACCAGTCATAAGAGCGCACGAAGGGGTAGACGGAAATCCACTCGCCGGGCTCTTCGCCCATAATGAAGGACGGCAGGTGGGACTTGTTGAACTCCGCTGGGCGGTGCAGTGCATTGCCCACCCAGGTCACCTCGGAAACCTGCCCCAGGGTGGTCTCGCGGCGGAAGTCCGCAAAGGCCTTCTGGATGTCGGCGAATTCCTCAGCGTGCCACCAGATCATGAAGTCAGCGCTCTCCCGCATCCCGGAGAGATCATAGATACCGCGAACGGTAACCACGCCTGCTTCCTCCAAATCCGCGAAGAACTTCTGTGCCTGCGCCACGATCTCCTCGCGCTCGGTGCCCAGCGCACCGGGGATTACTTGAAAAACCGCGTGCTGCGAATAGCGCTGGACCTTATTGAGCTCGGCGAAGTTGACTTTCGACATGCCTTTCTCCTTCTTTCAACCGACAGAGTTTCGCATCCATCATAAGTTGGAGACGACCCCTCGCGCCACTAGCCTATCGGCGCGCCTTCCACCGCCACGAGGGCGGAGCTTATACGTTGTTCCCCGTGAGCAATTCCGACGTTTCTTCGCGCAACCTCGCAGGGGCACCGACCAACCTGCACGATCGCACCGCCGCCTCCCCCGCCGATTCGCGCCCTGCGGAGCCGAGCACCCCGGCCGCCTTCACGGAGGCCGTTGAGTCCCTCCATGCCGCACAGCTGCGCCCAGAAATCACGTTGGGCACCATCCGCCCACCGCAGCGCCTAGCGCCGTTCAGCCACGCCATCGGCTTGGAAGTTGAGCGCAACGAGCATGGGGATAACATCCCCACCGACTCTGACGGCGATGCCTTCGGCCGCCTCATCCTGCTCCACGATCCCGGCGCTGAGGAGGCCTGGGAAGGCGCAATGCGCCTCGTGGCCTACATCCAAGCGGACTTGGACGATGCCGTCGCTGGGGATCCGCTGCTTCCCGACGTCGCCTGGGAGTGGCTTACCGAATCTCTCGACGTGCGCGAGGCGACCCATACGAACCTGGGCGGCACCGTCACGTCGACCGCCTCGGTTCGATTCGGCGAGATCGGCGGCCCGCCGCGAGCCTACCAACTAGAAATGCGCGCCTCCTGGACCGCCGCCGGCCTAAATCTCGCCCCACACGTGGAAGCTTTTGCGCAGGTTCTTTCCCTCGTCGCAGGGCTGCCACCAGAAGGCGTAGCGGAGCTCGGGCGCTAACATGACTGAACTGCGCCAGGTACCGGTTGACGGAACACCAAAGGTCCTGCTTTCTCCCCGTGAATTTCACGCCGCCGCCGACCGCCTGGCAGCTGGAACTGGCCCCTTCGCCATCGACACCGAACGCGCGTCAGCTTACCGCTATGACGATCGCGCGTTCCTAGTACAAATTCGCCGAGAAGGTGCGGGCACTTTTTTGCTCGCCCCGGAACACCACAGGACTGAGCTTCGCGCGGCCTTAGCACCGGTGCTCAACGGCCAAGAATGGGTCGTCCATGCGGCCCCCTCCGATCTTCCTTGCCTTGCCTGGCTGGGTTTGTACCCAGGCAGGCTCTTCGATACCGAGCTGGCCGCCCGCTTCGCCGGCTTTGCCCACCCCAACTTGGCAGCAATGGTACTGGAGCTTTTCGACGTCCAATTGGAAAAAGGCTACGGCGATTCCGACTGGTCCGAAACCCCCATTCCCCGGTCGTGGCGCAATTATGCGGCGCTTGACGTGGAGTTACTCAATGAGCTCGCTGTGACCTTGCGCGATATCCTCGCGGAGGAGGAAAAGCTCGACTGGGCCTATGAGGAGTTTGAGAAGATAGTCGACGACCACGCGCGCATTACGGGCCCCGAGCCCCGCTCGTGGCGGGATCTCAAGGGCGTGTCCTCGCTTCGCTCCGGCGAGCAGCTCGCCGTGGCTCGCGAGCTGTGGCAGCGCCGCGAATCTATCGCGCGCACCCAGGACGTGGCACCCAACCGAGTGCTACCGCACCGCGTGTTGGTGGACATTGCTCGCCGCGTGCCCCGCTCGCCACGCGAAATCAACCAAATCAAGGGTTTTCCCCGACGCCGCGGGGGTGCGACCTTGCGGTGGCTCGACGCGGTTGAAACCGCACTGGCCAGCCCGCGCCAGCAATGGCCGAAGGTGCTGCGCAGCCCGCGCCCGGTTCCTTCCAAATCAGTTTTTAGCCGGGAGTTCCCCGAACTGTGGCAGCTCTACACCGAAATCCGTAGTGACTTCGAGGACCTCGGCGATGAGCTCGGCATGAGCTACGAGCTCATTCTCAAACCCAGCCTGCTGCGCATGGCCGTGTGGGCGGCGTGTGGCCCAGAGGGTGGCGTCGCCGGGGAAATCACAGATGCTGCGGATATCCCCGATTTCCTACGCTCCCAGGGCGCGCGCGAGTGGCAAATCGAGCTTGCCTCCCCGCTTTTGCGCCACGGGCTAGAGCAGTAGCGCCCACTCGCCCGCGTTCTTAGCTGCGAGCAGCTACCCACTCGCTGACGGACTCCGCGATTCCCTCCGGAGTCAGCCCGAATTCCTCAAGAACCTCACCGCGGCTGGCGTGCTTGGGGAAACAGCCCGGCACGCCGAGTCGGTGCACAGGGGTATCCACATCGGCAGCATCGAGTGCTTCGGCCACCATGGAACCCACGCCGCCACGCAGGATCCCGTCCTCCACCGTGACCACGAGGTCATGATCCGCAGCCAGCGCGATAATGGATTGTGGGACCGGAACCGGCCAACGCGGATCAACGACGGTCACGTTGAAGCCTTCGGCTTCCAACCGCTCGGCGGCCCCCAAGGACCGAGCACTCATGGCGCCGATGGAGACGATCAGAACATCCGTTGCTTCGGCCGCTGATTCAGCAGCATCGGAATAACGCAGGATATCGACGCCATCATCGAGGCGCTCGAGCTCCTCACAATCATCCAGCAGGTTGCCCTTAGGGAAACGCACTACCGTCGGGCCATCCTCGATGGCGATTGCTTCGTTGAAGAGCTCCCTTAAGCGGGCACCATCACGCGGTGCGGCGATGCGCATACCCGGGACGATGCTCATCAGCGCCATGTCCCAGACACCATTGTGCGAGGGACCATCGGATCCTGTGACACCGGCGCGATCGAGAACGATGGTGACGGGCAGCTTCAGCAAGGCGATGTCCATGACCACTTGGTCCACTGCGCGGTTGAGGAAGGTTGAATACACCGCCACCACCGGGTGCATACCTGCCAGCGCCAGGCCGGACGCAGAGGCCATGGCATGTTGTTCTGCAATTCCGACATCGAAGAAGCGCTCTGGGAATTCCTCCTGGAATGGAGCTAATCCCGTTGGGCCTGCCATAGCGGCGGTTATCGCCACAATATCCTCGCGGGCATGACCGGCCTTGATGAGTTCCTCGGAGAAGGCCGCAGTCCATCCCGGTTGCTTCTGTCCTTTGGACACACCGGTGACTGGGTCGATAGCCCCCGTGGAGTGCATCTGGTCCGTCGGCTCATTGACCGCTGGGGCGAAGCCGTGGCCCTTCTCCGTGACCGTATGCACGATGATGGGGCCGTCATAGTCGCGGGCGTAGCTCAGTGCCCGGACCACGGCGTCGATATCGTGTCCGTTAATCGGACCAATGTATTTGATGCCCAGTTCTGGGAACATCTCGGTGGGCAGGACGGTGGACTTCACTCCTTCCTTGACCGCATGCAAAGCGTCAAAGGTGCGCTCGCCTACCCAGCCCATGGACTTCAGGCGCTTCTTGCCCAGCGCCATGAACTCGTCATAGCCATGCTGCGCGCGGATGCGCCCAAGGTTTTCTGAGAGTCCGCCGATGGTCGGTGAATAGGAGCGGCCATTGTCATTCACGATGATGACAACGTTGCGGTCTTTATCCGCAGAAATGTTGTTGAGCGCTTCCCAACACATGCCACCCGTCAGGGCGCCGTCACCGACAACCGCCACGGCATTGCGGTGCGATTCACCGCGAATCTTGAAGGCCTTGGACAGGCCGTCCACCGTGGACAGTGACGCCGAGGCGTGGGAAGATTCCGTCCAGTCGTGCTCAGACTCCCCGCGGTCCGTGTAGCCAGACAAGCCGCCCTTCTGGCGCAGCGTATCGAATTGATCGGCACGGCCTGTGAGCATCTTATGCACATATGCCTGGTGGGAGGTGTCAAAGACGATGGGATCTCGCGGGGAATCGAAGACGCGGTGGATCGCCACAGTGAGCTCCACAACACCCAAATTAGGGCCAAGGTGACCGCCGGTAGCGGACACCTTCTCAATCAAGCGCTGGCGAATCTCCGCCGCGAGCTCAACCAGTTGCGTCTTGCTCAGGGCTTTGAGATCGCCTGGTGATTGAATGGAATCCAGAATGCCCATAGAGCTTGCCTTAAACCCCTTCATCGATCGTTTTCTTCTCTACCACCGTACCCGCTAACACACGTGACACGTCAATCATTGCCCCAGCAGCACTCGAAGCGAAAGCTATGCCACCTGTGCCGCGGGGACCAACAGCGCCAGGGTTTCAAAGTGGTGCGTTCCGGGAAAAGCATTCACCATTGCTAAGCGCTGTATGCGGTAGCCGCGCTCAGACCACGCGGCGATATCGCGGGCAAAGGTAGCGGGATCGCATCCGATGTGCAGAACGCGTTGCGGCGCTGCCTCAGCAATTGCGCCCACCACATCCCGGCCAGCACCGGTTCGCGGCGGATCCAAAACCACCGTCGTTGGCTTTGGCAATTGGCTCGCTACCTGCTCCACCTTGTCGGTGCGAAAGTGCACGTCATACTCTGCAAGACCCGGCTGTTCCGCCGCAGCCGCCGGCGAGTAATCGACGGAAAACACGGTGGTGTGCCCGCCCTGGGGCGCCGTGACCTCAGCCAGAGCAGGAACGAAAAGCCCTACCCCTCCATAGAGATCCCAAGCCACTGCGTCGACCGCGGATTCATCTGCGGCACTGCTTTCTCCCGCCTCCACGGCAAGCCACTCGCGTGCGAGACTGGTGTACACGTCGGGCGCGCCCACGTGCGCCTGCCAAAAAGCGGTGGCCGGGAAACGAAACTCGTGACCGTCGGCACGCTGCACGACGTCCTCTGTCGGAGTCTCGATTATTTCCCGGATAGTCTCTATGCGCCGACCGCGCGGTGCTTTCCGCGTCTCGACGACGTGGCGGTTGCCATCGCTGTCCATGACCGCAATAACCTCCGCGCCAGGGCTAAAGGTGCGGGCGTCAGGCCCCACCAGACCTGCGACGAGGCCCGGCACCAGCTGGGTACACGCCACGTCTGTAATCAGCTCAGTGGAGCCGCGCTTGCGCACACCGGCACGGCCTTGCTTGTCGACGCCCAGCCGTACCCTCGTGCGCCACCCGCGCTGCGGTGCTACATCGATAGCCTCAATCTCGGGCACATCCTCAAGCCGGGCCACCCTATGTAGTTGATCGCGCAAGACGGCGGCCTTGATTCCTGGTTCCGCCGCAGGATCTAGCTCGGCGAAATCGCAGCAACCTGCACCGCGCTGTGCCGCGGGACACGAAGACTCGACGCGGTACTCACCTGGCTGGAGGACGGATATTATCTCCGCTTCCACGAAGGACTTCTTCGCCTTGGTAACCGTCGCCCTCACCTGGTCGCCCGGGAAAGCACTGGGGACGAAACACACGCGCCCGTCGGGCGCCTGACCGATTCCGACACCGCCGTGCCCCATGCGTTCGATGGTGGTGTCGAAGGACGCCCCTTTGACAACGCTTGAATCAGCAGCGTTGTGAGCACTCTCAGTCATGGATCCTCTCCTTGGTGTCTTCAGAGCTCTGTGCTCCTTCTACGCCCTGTGATTCCTCCACCGCGGCGTTGGCACGGCGAACCATCCAGACGGTCAAGATGGTGACGATGCCGGTTAGCGGCCACCCCATGAGGATGCGAACGATGCCGAGGGTGGTGGTGGCATCGGCGTCGTAAAGCGCGCGCTGCACCACGAAACGGGCAATGAAGACCGCGGCCCA